>Ga0316217_10000081_pt1 | contig 137428 bp, 108 predicted proteins | sample 1anoAmetaG_FD_203633 | JGI IMG/M metagenome (GOLD analysis project Ga0316217, IMG submission 203633) | Freshwater microbial communities from Trout Bog Lake, Wisconsin, USA - 1anoA | ecosystem: Environmental > Aquatic > Freshwater > Lake > Hypolimnion/Profundal zone | place: USA: Wisconsin... | reverse complement strand
GTCCAGAAACACCAGGAATTGGGAACCCATAGAAACGGTTTACCTGAATCCTGAACCGAAGGTCGAGGTCAGACTTCTTGACGCTGCATAATTTCAACTGAGGCGACAACTACCTTGACACCCGCCGTACCGGCTCATGGTCATAGAATCGTTGGCATGCCCCATGATCTCGGAGATAACCACCTCCTGTACTCCAGATTGCTTCATGGTGTCGGTTACCGTATGACGCAGACTATGGAATACCTTGGCCTTGTCGGTGGTCACATGGCTCCTGTTAAACTTCTGAAACCATTTACCGAAGGCATTACTGTACCCATCTGTCTCACGCCAGTTTAGGTTCATCCATAGCCGTGGAACCTCGCCAGCACGGAGACCTTCAACATATTTCAGGAAACCACACTTGAGCAGGGTAGGGTGAATCGGTATGACCCTTTTGCTGGATAATGTCTTCACCTTCTTGTCCTGGTCATCGTTGACGCTGAAGCACCACACGTCATCAACCTGCTGCACATCAGCCACATACATCTGACATATCTCGTCCAACCGCAAGCCCGAGAACATGGCAACAACCGGAATCCAGTACCGTTCAGGCTTCTCCTGGTCCTTTGGTAAGCCTTTCAGTATCAATTTCAACTCTTCTACCGTGTACGCCTTACGCTCCTCGTCACTCCTTCGCTTCTCTGGTATGAGCATACCTTGGGCGTAGTTGACGGTAAGTAGGCTACCCTTGACGCAATAACTAAGCAGGGAACCAAGCCTCGATATATATTTGTTCGCGGACTTGATGCTCATAGGGGTTACATCTGGAAGGTCAAGCACCTCTGATGCTGTCTTGCCTGGATATATCTTGTACTGATTGGCTGGGAGTCGCATAAGCTTACTTCGGAAATCAAGCACCACGGCCTTGGTTATGCTCTTCACGTCTACGTCACCGAGGATATCCTGTATCAGCCTATGGCAAGCAACGATCTCAATTTTAGTCTTTGGTGTCCACCTTGTCTCGTGCATGACAACGTACTCTTGCATCAGGACGGATAGCAAATGACCTTTACTTGGGGCCTTACGTTTGGCTGGGCATAATTCACCTACCACATTTTGCAGCTGATCACCGGACAGCACACCAGCACGGATTAGGGCAAACACCTGCTGCACTCTAAGCTCGATACCAACAGCAAGGAGCCTCGCGCTATTGGTGTCGGTTGCCTTCAGTGACCTTTTTATTTCGCATGTAGGGAAGTTTGGTCTTAGGTCTACGGGTATGGCAATCCTGTAGTAGTAGCGACCATTACGGGTTGTAAGGTGGGATGGATAAAACAAAACCTCTACCTCCAGTTGGTCCAAATCTTGGACCATCCTGTCAGTAGAGGCTCATAACACTAGCAAAATCAGCTAGTTACAAAATTGGCGGAGAGATAGGGATTCGAACCCTAGGTGACTTGCGCCACACCTGATTTCGAGTCAGGCACCATCGACCACTCGGACATCTCTCCGTTTACTATTTCGACGACCTTCATGGCTCCCGGCGCCAGTTTCAGCGCCACACAAAGTGTACCGAGCTTTTTACCAAACTTTCCCCATCAATGCAAGGCTTTCATGGCTGCGACAAACGATTTACCTGGTGCGGGAAACGGCATCTCGCCCGCCTAGTCGGCAGCCAGACGATCTCGCGGCACACCCGAATCCGCCGGGGGGTCGGATTTCGGACCGTTCGCCGACTTCAACCGCTTCTTCTGGGCACGCAACGCGCTGAAGAAGTTGGAAAGCAGCGCGGAGGTCTCCTCTCCCCTCACACCGGGGGTGAGCTGCACGCTGTGGTTCAACCGGGGATCGTTGGAAAGATCGAACAGGGAACCCGCCGCACCCCCCTTGGGGTCGAAGCTGCCAAAGACCACCCGCTCCAGCCGGGACAGGATAATCGCCCCCATGCACATGGTGCACGGCTCCAGCGTCACGTAGAGGGTCGCCCCGGTCAGCCGCCAGCTGGCAAGCTTCCCGGCGGCCTTGCGAATGGCGATCAGCTCGGCGTGCGCCGCGGGGTCCTGGCGGCTCTCCCTCAGGTTGTGCCCCCGGGCAAGCACCACGCCATCCCTTACCAGGACGGCCCCGATGGGGACCTCCCCGAGCGCCTCGGCACGCCTGGCCTGAGCAATCGCCTTGCCCATCCAGTAATGATCGTCTCTTGTCATGGTTGTCTCGGGGAAACGTCGGGTGGTTGAGTGGTTAAGTGGTTGAGTGGTCGAGTGGACACTGACAAAAACAGGGCTCTGGGTTGAGACGGCAACAACGACTCAACGACTCAACGACTCAACGACTCGACGACTTAACGACTCACCGACTCACCGGTTTTTCCCGCCTAGCCTTCAGTGCAAACCCTCGCCGGTCGTGGTCATGACGAGCTGGCCGTGCTTCACTCCCTTCACTCCGATCAACTCGTCGGCGATCCTGCGCACCTCGCGCGCTTTGCCGCGCACCACCAGCACCTCCAGGCAGTTGTGCGCGTCCAGGTGGACGTGCAGGGCCGAGATGATCTGGTCGTGGTGCGCATGCTGCTGCTCGGTCAACTTGTCGGAAAGGTCGCGCACGTGGTGGTTGTACACCAGGGTGACGGTGCCGACCCCCTCCTTCTCCCCCTCCTCCCACTCGAGCTCAACCTGCGCGGCCCTGATCAGGTCGCGGATCGCCTCGGAGCGGTTCGCGTAACCCTTGCGCTCGATGAGCCTGTCGAAACTCTCCAACAGCTTGTCGTCCATGGAGATGCCGAACCGCACCGTCTCTCCCATCCTGACTCCCCCCTCTGAACCGAGCTTTGGGCGCACTATACCTAAAAAGCACCCGGGAGTCAAAATCTGCGTGCGGCGCCCGGCGCGCTTTGCCGCCGTTTTTCTCTGGGGACGGAAGGCCGGGCGAATGATGATTCGCCCCTACGTTATGCTTTTTGGGGACGGAAGGCCGGGCAATGGTGATGTGCCCCTGCGTTATTCTTTGGGAACGGAAGGCCGGGCGAATGATGATTCGCCCCTACGTTTATGCGTAGGGGGACGGAAGGCCGGGCGATGGTGATGCGCCCCTACGTTATTCTTTGGGAACGGAAGGCCGGGCGAATGATGATTCGCCCCTACGTTTATGCGTAGGGTGACGGTGGGCAGGGCGATGGTGCTGCGCCCCTACGGACACAATGACGGGAGCGGAACGAGGCGCTGAGGAAGATCGGGCAGCCGGAATTGAACAGATGACGGGACCGGATCAGCGGGGCGGCTCGCCGTGGACCGCCACCCGGTTCTTGCCGCCGCGCTTGGCCTGGTACAGGGCGCCGTCGGCCTGACTGACCAGCTCCCCCGCCCCGCCACCCTGCGGCTCCCTGCGGCACGCCACGCCGAAGCTCCCGGTCACCACGAAATCCTCGCAGCAGAAGCTGAAGCCCAAGGATGCGATGCGCCCCCTGATGCGCTCCGCCACACTCGCGGCGCTGGAGACGCCGGCGCCCGGAAGCAGGACGGCAAACTCCTCCCCGCCGTAGCGCGCGGCCAGGTCCCCCCCGCGGCACTCCTCGCCAATCGCCTTCCCCACGGCGGAGATGACCTGGTCCCCCGCCGGATGGCCGAACCGGTCGTTGATGGACTTGAAATCGTCGATGTCGATCAGCAGCAGCGAAAGCGGGACCTGCTCCCTGCGCTCCGCCTCGATGGCCAGCAGCTCCTCGAAGGCCCGCCGGTTGAATAGCCCGGTCTGCGCGTCGCGCAGGGCCTGCTCGCGCACCCTGCTGTGGTCGCGCGCCTTGCCAAGCGCCGCCGCAAGGCACTCGGCGATCCCCGCCAGGAAGCTGCGCGACAGCCGCTGCGCCTCCCCCTCGACCTGGTAGAGACGCAGCTCCCCGAGCCCGTCGGGAAGCAACAGGCTCACCTCGGCACCCATGACGCCGGTGCAGCGCCGCGAAGCGCCACGCTCCGAGCTACCTGCATGCAGCGCTCCCAGCACCAGCCGCTGCAGCTCCGTCCCTCCCCCTTCCCTGCGCGTCGGAACGAAGGCCACGCTCTCCAGCTCGCTCTCCCTGGCGAAGGAGAAGAGCGCCAGGCGGTAGGGAAAGTAGTCGTTGAGCCAGGCGGCGGCGGTGCCGCAGACCGCGGCCGGGTCGAGATGGGCGTAGACGGCGCGGCAGAAGCCGACCGTGAAACGGGCCTCCTTGAGCCGCTGGGTCAGCGCGCTCGCCCTGCCGGTGGCCCACTCCGCCTCGCGATTGAACTCGGACGCCACCTGCTCCGGGCTTTTCCCCTCGCCCCCCTTCACGATGATCATCTCCCCCTCCTGACACGGTTACTGCCGGAATTCCGGCCCGGGCGCCGCCAAGGCGCGCCGGGATCCTTTGTGCGAAGCGATCCGGCGCGCAGGGACGCCAACCATTACCGTATCCTTATCGACCCGGGGGGGCGGGCAATGAATCAGTCAAAAGGAGGTATTGGCTCGGGGATTTCCCTAGCGCAGCATGTCATAGGGTTAATGAAATGGCGCCGCTGCATCCCCGGGGAGGGACCGGCGGCGCTCGGAGGGAAGCGGGGGGGGAGCCGGCTGGAGCGCTACCAGAGCGCGGAGAGCCCTTCGCGGACCGCGTACTTGGTCAGCCCCGCGATGGAGTTCAGGTTGAGCTTTTTCATGATGTTGAGCCGATGGGTCTCCACGGTCTTCACCGAGATGCTCAGGGTGAAGGCGATGTCCTTGGTGTTCCGGCCGTCGGCCGTGTGGCGCAGCACGTCCTGCTCGCGCTTGGAAAGCACGACGAAGTTGCCCAGGGCGTCCTGGGTGTTCTTCTGGGTGTACATGTTGATGAGCAGCTCGGTGATCCTCGGGTCGAGGTAGGACTTCCCCGCGGCGACGGCGCGAATCCCCTTTTCCAGCTCGGCGACGACGCACTCCTTGCCGAGATACCCCCTGGCACCGGCCTTGAGGGCCGCCGTAACGTTGGCCCGGTCCTGGCTGGAGGAAAGGATGAGGACCGCCGTGGCGGGAGCCTCGGTTAGGATGCGCCCGCAGGCCTCGATGCCGTTCATGACCGGCATGACCAGGTCCATGACGATGACGTCGGGCCGGCAGAGCGCCGCCTTGTCCACCGCCTCCCTGCCGTCGGACGCCTCCCCGACCACCTCGAAGTCGCTGACCCCCTTCAAGAGGGCCTTCAGCCCCTCGCGCAGAATCCTATGGTCGTCTACCAGCAGTACCTTGATCCCCATGGGACCTCCCTTCAAGCTTTTTTGGCGCGGGCCGGGGCGATCACCCGGGCCAGCTCGTCGGACAGCTGTTTCATGTTGTAGGGCTTCGCCACCATGCCGTTCACCTGGATCTCCTTTTTCTCGTCGAGAAAGGGATCGGCGGAATAGCCGCTGGAGATGACCAGCACCGCGTCCCGGTCGATGGCCCGGATCAGGTGCGCCGCCTCCTTGCCGCCCATCCCCCCGGGGACCGTCATGTCCAGGATGACCGCGGCAAACGGCTCCCCGCCGGCCCGACTCGCCCGGTAGAGCTCGACCGCCTCGGCCCCGTCGCTGCAGGTGGTCGCCCGGTAACCGATCTTGGTGAGCATCAGGGCGGCGAGGTTCCTGATCATATCCTCGTCGTCCATGACCAGGACCCTCCGCTCGCCGGGGGCCAGGGGGAGCGGCAGGGGTGCCGGGTCGGGAGCCGGCGCGGCGACCCGGACGGCGGCCTGGTCGCACCCTTCGGAGGAGGCCGGCAGCAGCAGCTCGAAGCTCGCCCCGGCGCCGGGGACCGACGACGCGCTGATGACCCCGTCGTGCCGCTTGACGATGGAAAAGACGGAGGCGAGCCCGAGCCCCGAGCCGGTCGCCTTCGTGGTGAAGTAGGGGTCGAAAATCTTCGGGAGCAGCTCCGGGTTGATGCCGTCCCCCTGGTCGGTGATGACGATCCTCAGGTACCGGCCGGGGGACAGGACGCCCCCGCCGTCGTCGGCCGCCAGATGGTTGGCGGCGCTGATGCGCAGCACCCCTCCGCCCGGCATGGACTGGACCGCGTTCAGGATCAGGTTGTTGAGCGCCTGGTGCATCTGCCCGGCGTCCGCGTGCAGGCACCAGAGGTCCGGCGGCAGCTGCAGCTCGGCCTTGCAGTTCCCCCCGCTCAGAAAGAGCGAGGCGGCCTCGCGGATCAGGGGCGCGGTCGCCAGCGACTTCTTCACCGGCTCGCCCCCGCGGGCGAAGGTGAGCAGCTGCCGGGTCAGGGCCGCCGCCTTGGCGACGGCCTTCTCGGAGTCCTCCAGCCGGGCGTCGACCGCGTGCTCCCCGTCCAGTTGGACCCTGGCCAGGGAGATGTTGCCGGCGATCGCCATCAGGATGTTGTTGAAGTCGTGGGCGATCCCCCCCGCCAGCACCCCCAGGGACTCCAGGCGCTCGTTCTTCTCCCGCTCCATCTGCAGCTTGCGGCGCTCGCTGACGTCCGAATAGAGCGCGGCGACCTGCCCCTTCCCCGGGGAGTACACCTGCACCTCGTAATAGCGGTCCGAGAGCGCCGCGTGGTGCTCCAGGGTCGCCGGGGCGCCGGTGGTGGCGACGCCGGCGAGGCAGCTGAGCCAGCGTTCCTCCAGCTCCGGGAAGACGGTGCCGAGCGTCCGCCCCACCAGGAAGTCCCGACCCAGGCCGGCCAGCCTCTCGAAGGCGGGGTTCACCTCCAGGAAGCGGTAATCCACCCCGGTGCCGCCTATGACCGCCTCCAGCAGCGAGAATCCCTCCTGGAGCGAGTTGAAGAGCCCCCGGTAGCGGGTCTCGCTCTCCCGCAGCTCCTCGATGGAGCGCTTGGTGGCGGTGATGTCCCGGTTGGCGCCGATGAAGCGGCTCACCCCGTCGGCGTCGAAGTACACCTTGCCGTGCGACGCGATCCAGTGCACCGAGCCGTCCAGCCAGATGACGCGGAACTCCTGGTGGTAGGCACCGGCGTTGACTCCGGCGATCGCCTCCCCCACCGCCCGGTCGACGGTCGGACGGTCCTCCGGGTGGATGCGCCGAATCGCTGTGCGGTAGTCTATGGTTTCCCCCGAAGAGACGCCGTACATGTCGCGGCAGCGTTCGTCCCAGAAGACCTCGCCGGTGTCCAGGCGGTAATCCCAGGTCCCCAGCGCGGTCGACTCCAGCGCCAGCCGGAGCTGCTCCCCGCGTTCCAGCAGCTCCTCGTGCTGGGCCTTCACCTTCTTTTCCAGCTCCAGCCGCTCCAGGCAGTCGTCGACCGCCTCGAAGAGAAACCCGCTGCCGATCGGCTTCCTGAGATAGCGGCTCACGCCGATGTTGATGCAGTCCTGCAAGAGGTCGCTGTCGCTGTGGGCGGTGAGGACGATGATCTGAATCTGGGGGGCCAGGCTGCGCAGCTTCTGCGAAAGGGTGAGTCCGCTCATCCCGGGCATGCGGATGTCGGTCATCACGATCTCCGGCTTCACCGTCTCGAACAGCTGCAGGCCGTCCTTGCCGTTATCCGCGACGTGCAGGGTAAGCTGCGGATACTTCTTCGCAAGCGTCGCCTTCAGGATGCTGCCGGTCTCCTGGTCGTCCTCCACGATCAGCATGCTGCATGCCGCTGAGGCTTGATGGCGTTGTCCCATGTTCAGATCTCTCCGTCCTTCGAGCGCGGTCTCTGAAGCTCTGCCCCGGAACCTGGAGGCTCGCCCCCTGGGACCGACGGATTTAATAAAATAACAATCACAGGTTCAAAACCATGACGTGCAGAGCACCGGACGTAAGGGAACCCCTTACAAGAGCGCACGACCTGCCGTGTAATTCAGTATGGATTTCAGCCATATACAGTGATCCAGCCGGGCACCTCAACGGTCAACAGTCAAAGCTTACTAACAGACCTATCAGAATAAAATCCGTAAGTCTGTCAGGAGTTCTCAATACACGTAAGGTAATGAGCTATTTGCCCGGAAGCGATCGGAGCGATTGAGTCTATCGGGAGGGAGTGATGCCGTGCTGAAGCGCGAAGCTGACCAGTGACGGGATGTTGCTGACGCCGAGCTTTTGCATGAGCCTGGAACGGTAGGTGTCGACGCTCTTGGACGAGAGGGTGAGCTTTGCCGCGATCTCCGAGCTCGACCTCCCCTCGACGACCAGCTGGAAGATCTCCAGCTCGCGCCGGCTCAGGCTCTCCAGGGGGCTTTTCTGCGGGTGCTGCTGGCCGCCCGGGGCCTGCTCCAGGGGGTTGCTCACGCCGGCGCCGAAATAAAGGCGCCCCCTCATGATGGCCCCGACCGCTTCGACCACCTCGTCCCCGGCGCTCTCCTTCAGGATGTAGCCCCGGGCCCCGGAGCGCAGGGCGCGGTAGCAGTGCTCGGAGGAGCCGTACATGGAGAGGATCAGGACCTTCACGGCGGGGAGCCGCTCGCAGATGAGGCGGGTCGCCTCGATGCCGTTGAGCTCCGGCATGCCGATGTCCATGACGATGACGTCGGGCAGCAGCGCGAGCGCCTGGGCCAGCGCCTCCCGTCCGTTGGCGGCGGCCCCCACCACGACGAAGTCGCCGCGCGCCTCCAGGTTCATCCGGAGTCCGTCGCGCACCAGGGCGTGGTCATCGGCTATCAGTATCCGCACCTCCACTACCCCCTCCCCCCCAGCGCCACGGCGACGGTTGTCCCCTCTCCCGGGGCCGCGTCGACCCGGAAGCTGCCGCCGATCAGCTGCGCCCGCTCGCGCATGATGGTGAGCCCCCACCCGGAGCCGGCCGGCCGGGGGGCGGCCGCCAGCGGCCGGAACCCCACGCCGTCGTCGGCGATGGTCAGCCCGAGCGCTCTCCCCTCGCGGCGCAGGGCCACCGTCACCCGGGCGGCGCAGGCGTGCTTCGAGACGTTGCTGAGGGCCTCCTGGGTGATGCGGAACAGGGCGATCTCCTGCTTCGCGGTCAGCCTCGGCAGGCCGGGGTCGGCCTGGACCGAGACGGCGATGCCGGTGCGCTGCGCGAACTGCTCCGCGTGGGACCGGACGGCCGCCTCCAGGCCGTACTCCTCGAGCTGGGTCGGGTGCAGCTCGACCATCAGGCGGCGCACGGTGCGGCTGATCTCCTTGGTCAGCACCCGCGAGTCTTCCAGCACGGAGCGCAGATTGCCGTCCCCCTCCGGCTGCAGCCGGTTGCCGATGTGCGCCAGGTTGAGGCCGAGCGCGGTGAGCACCTGCCCGATGTCGTCATGCAGCTCCACGGCGATCCTTTTCCTCAGGTCCTCCTCCAGCACGATGAGGCGCCGGGCGTACTTCTTGAGGGTTTCCTCGGCCTGCTTGCGCTCCGTGATGTCGGAGGCGACGCCGGCCACCATGGTCCCCCCCCCGGCGCCGTCGTCCAGCGGGTAGCAGCGGTCGCTGATCCAGCGCAGCGAGCCGTCCGGCCTGGCGATGCGGTATTCCATCGCCACCGGCGTGCCCCGGGCCAGCAGGGCGAGGTCCCGCCCGACCTGCGGCAGGTACTCGGGGAGCACCGCCTCCATCCAAAGCCCCGGGTCCGCGTAGAGCTCGGCGCAGGACCGCCCCCAGATCCTCTCGAAGGCGGGGCTTGCGTACAGCACGGCACCCGTGGCGGACGAGCTCAGCCAGAACACCTCGCCGACGGTCTTCGCCATCTGGCGGAACTGCAGCTCGCTCTTCTGCAGCTCCCGCTCCGCCTTCCTGCGCTCGGTGTTGTCGAAGACGGTGCCGCGGCTCATCAGGAACCTGCCGTCCGCGTCGCGCTGGAGCTCGGCGTTCAGGATGACCGGGAAGCTGGAGCCGTCCTGGCGCACCATGTCGTACTCCAGCTCGACGAGGCTCCCCTGCTCCAGGAATTTCCTGAAGTTGTCGCGGAAGCGCGGCACCCCTTCCGGTGTCACCAGGTCCGAGAAGCGCTTTACCCCGACGACCTCGTGGCGCTGGTAGCCGAGCCAGTTCAGCTCCGTGTCGTTGATCCGGACGAAGACCCCGTTTTCGTCCAGCGAATGGTAGCCGCAGGGTGCCTTGTTGTAGAGGTCCTGGACCTCGTCCGCGTAGACCAGGAGCATCTGCTCGGCGTGCTTGCGTTCGGTGATGTCGCGGCCGACCGCCTGGGTCTCCTCCAGAGCCCCCCGGGCGTCGAAGAACCCCCGGTTGACGAACTGCATCCAGCGCACGTCGCCCTCCCCGGAGATCACCCGGTTTTCCACCGCCACGACCGGGTTGTGCGGGGCCAGGTACTTGAGCCGCCTCTCGAGGTTCGGGACGTCCTCGGGGACGACCTTGGGCCGCCAGCCGCTGGCGAGCACCTCGTCGTGCGTCGTGCCGAAAAACCGGCAGTAGGCCTGGTTGGCGAAGGTGACGCGGCCGTCGGGACGGAACCGGACCACCAGCTCGGTCTGGTCCTCCACGACCGCGCGGTAGCGCTGCTCGGAGCGCGACAGCGCCTCCTCGGCGCGCTTGCGTTCGGCGATCTCCAGCTCGAGCAGCTCGTTGCGCCGCTCCAGCTCCTCGGTGCGCTCCTGGACCAGGGCGCCCAGCTTCTCCCGGCGCCGGTGCATTTCCGAGTTGTCGGTCAGGGTGACCCGGTAGCCGCCGTTTCGGGAGGCGGCGCAGACGAGGTGGACCCAGAAGGCGGCGTTGGGGCTGGGGAGCGCCAGGCGCACCTCGCAGACCTGCGGGCCCGCCTCGGAGACCTTCCGGCGCAGCAGATGGAAGAGGTCCTGATCCTCGGGGGCGAGGAAGCTCCCCAAGAGCTGGCCAACCAGGGCGCCTTTGCTGACGCCGAGCAGCGCGGTGGCGGTGAGGTTGGCGTCCAGTATCGCCTCGCTCGCGTCGAGGATGAGATAGCCGACGGGCGCCAGCTCGAACAGCTCGAAGTAGCGGGCCCTGGTCTCCTCCATTTCCAGCTGGGCGGCGCGCAGCTCCTCGTTCTGCATCTCCAGCTCGAGGGTGGCCACCTGCAGCTCGTGGAGGTTGCGCTGGGCGTCCTCCAGGGTCAGCGCGGCCCGGCCGGCGGCAGGCTTGGCCGCGCACCTTCCCTCGGCGCGGGCACGCAGGTTGCGCCCGCAGCTCGCATCCCCGGCGCCCGCCGGAGCCGTGGCGCCGCTGTCCGACCCATTGAGCTCGATTTCTTCTGGTTCCATACCGCTCCTGGTCGGCTGAGCACGCCACAAGGCAAAAAACGGGCCGTCTGCATGCCGTCCCGAGCTCCGGGAAGGGCGCAACTCCCCTTCCGGCCGGCAAGGGACGGCATTGGACTGAACATCATACGGTTGCGGCAGAATCATAGCACGAAATGCTTCCAGAGGTAATCTGAAATGAGAAAAATCGCCGAGGGAATGTCTATCTGGCGCGCCCTGTCATTTTGCGGACAGTTTCAGGTTTCGTTGCAGGCAGTGCCGGGAGACTCGCGACTGAATGGTGCGCAGGGCACCATGAAACTGTTCCCAGGATGTCGGGGCTCGGCAGCATGCGAAATTCCCTGCCGGACGTTAAGTTGCATCCAATGCAGCTCCGCAACGGCTGCAGCGGCGGCTGATCCTGTACAGTTTCGCGAGCCCCAGCCCTGGCACGCGCCCCGGCTCCCTCGCCCAAGCCACAACGGGCCCCCGGCGCCTCAGGGCTTCAGATAGCCGCGGATGCCGTCCTCGAAGCGGGCCGGCTCGAAGCCGAAGGCCGTGCGCCAGCTGCCGTCGCAGACGTTCCCCTCCACCAGCATCTCGATCTGGTCGGTGGTGATCGGGAAGAAGGGGAGGCGCTGCAGCAGCGGCACCACCAGCCGCATCAGGAGAAGCGGGTTCTTCACCTTGAGCGCCCCCTTCCTCCCGATGACCCGGGCGACCGTGTCGAGCAGCTCGTTGTAGCTCATCCGGTCCGGACCGCACAGCTCGAAGGTCTTCCCGACCGTCTCCGGCTTTTCCAGGGCGTCGGCGAAGCAGCGGGCCACGTCGTCGGCCGAGATCGGCTGCAGCGGGTACTCGCCGTCGCCTATCACCGGCACCGCGGGGAGAGTCTTGATCAGTCCCGCCAGCTTGTTGATGAAGTCGTCCTTGGGGCCGAAGATGATGGAGGGGCGCAGGATGGTGTAGTCGAGCCCGGAGCCGCGCACCTCCTCCTCGGCCCTGAACTTGCTCCGGAAGTACCCGGTGCCGGCGCCGGCCCGGGTGCCGAGGGCGGACATCTGCAGGTGGCGCCGGATGCCGGCGGAGCGGGCGGCGGCGAGCACGTTGCGGGTCGCCTCGACGTGGAGCCGCTCGAAGGTCACCCCGCGGGAGGGGAACTCCCGGATGATGCCGATCAGGTTGATGGTCGCGTCGCAGCCGCTGGCCGCCGAGACGAAGCTCGGGAGCAGGGTCGCGTCCCCCTCCACCTCCTCCACCCCCGGCTCGGCGCCGGCGCTTCTCCTGTGCACCAGGAGCCTGATGCCGTGCCCCCTGGCCAGCAGGGCCCTCCGTACATGACCGCCCACGAAACCGGTCCCCCCCGCCAGAAATATCCGCATACCGCCTCCTTCGCCGGGCAACCCCGCAGACAACAGTGTACCAGCCGTTGCGGAAATCGCCACGATGGACAATACTGTATACAATCGCCCTTGTGCTCCGGGGCGTACTGTGTTAAAAAAGGCTCTTATTAAACGCTAGAGGAGAACATCCATGGCTGAGGTAGAACAGGGAGACGTTTGCTACACGTTTGAAGCCGCGATAGAGATGGCCGCCCAGATGGAGGAAGAGGGATTCAGGAGCTACCTGTCCGCGCTGCGCATCGTGAAAGACAGGGCAGCCCGCCAGATATTCAAGGAAGCGGCGCTCGACGAGCTGGAGCACAAGCACCAGCTGGAGAAGTGGCTGGTGGAAGGGGAGTTGAAGGGAGGTGGCGACCTGCAGCAGTCGGTGCCGACCATGAACCTCGACTACGTGCTGGCCAAGCGCGAGCTGCGCGCCGATTCCGATGCGCGCGAGGCGCTCGCCTACGCCATTCACCTGGAGAAGGGATCGATAGAGTTCTACCAGAAGATGTCGCGCGGCTGCGAGGGGGCGCCGATGGCGGTGCTCTTCAAGCAGATGCTGGCCGACGAGACCCGCCACCTGCAGGCGCTGGAAGACCTGTACGAGTGCCATTTCATGGCGGAGAACTAGATAAAAAGCCCCTCGGCCGGCAGCTGCCTCGGCGGGGGGCTTTTTCTTTTCCCGACCAGGGCACCCCCATCCCCACCCCGCCCCTCCCCTTGCAGGGGAGGGAGAGTTTTGGGAAGCGGAAGCTGGCCGTCGTCGGTTTCTTTATCCGTCCGGGCTAGAGGATCTCGACCAGCCGCAGGTCGAAGTTGAGCGCCTGGCCGGCCAGCGGGTGGTTGGCGTCGATGGTGATCGTCTCGTCGTCCAGGTCGGTCACCAGCACCTGGAAGATCTGTCCGTCCTCCTGGGTCACCTCGAGCTGCTGCCCGACTTCCGGATGCATGTCCGGCGGGAGGTCGGCGCGCGGCACCTGCGCCACCATCTCCTCGATCCGCTCCCCGTAGGCCTCGTCGACCGGGATGTGGATCGTCTTCGCCTCGCCCACCTCTAGCCCCAGCACTCCCTTGTCAAAACCGGGGATGACTTCCCCGCCGCCGATAGTGAATTCCATCGGGCTCTGCTCGCAGCCGCACTCGTCCTCCGAGCACTCCGAGGAGTCGAACACGGTACCGTCGTCGAGCCTTCCCGTATAATGGACCTTTACGCGGTCCCCTTCTTTAGCCTGTGCCATAGCGCACCACCTTTTTCGTTGGTTGGACAAATTCCCTAGAGAATATCAGATTGCCGGGCCATTTTCCATAATAAAAACAGCGTGCCCGCCATCACGAACTCCCCCCTTCACATCCCGCGAGGGACATGGTATGTATCTCAGAGGAGGCGCCCATGGAAACCAAAAACAGATCCAAGCTCTTTAGCGGGCTCGTCATAGATGTGGAGCAGATGGACGTCCTGATCGGCGACCAGGGGTGGTACACCTACCAGATCGTGCGTCATCCCGGCGGGGCTGCCATCCTGCCGCTGCACGGCGACGGCAGCGTCACCCTGATCCGCCAATTGCGCCCCGCGGTGGGGGGGTTCCTGCTGGAGTTGCCGGCCGGGCGCCTCTCCAAGGGCGAGGAGCCGCAGCTGTGCGCCGCCCGGGAGCTCGTCGAGGAGACCGGGCTGGCGGCGGCCTCCCTGGTGTCGCTGGGGATTCTGCACCCGTCGCCCGGGGTGTTCGACGAGGTGATCCACCTGTTCCTCGCCACCGGCCTTTCCCAGGGGGAGGCGGCGCCCGAGGCCTACGAGGACATCGCCTGCGTCCGGGTCCCCTACCAGGAGGCGCTGCAGATGGCGGCCGACGGGCGCATCACGGACGGCAAGACCATCGCCGCCCTGCTGCGCGCGGGGAGGCACCTGCCATGATACTGGTCGAGCGGGTGGGTGCGGAGCAGGCGGGGATGCGGCTGGACGACGGCGCCAAGCTGATCTTCCCGCAGTTTTCCAAGGGTGAGATCAGGCGGATCATCGACTGGGGGGGCTGCAACGTTTCCCAGGCGCTGGTGCGGGTCGCCTCCCGGACCCTGAAGGAGGGCGACGAGATCGCCCTCGGGGTGATGGATCAGGAGCGCTGCGTCGAGCTGGTCTACGGCAAGAAGGAGCTGCTCTACGAGGACAAGGACTTCCTGGCGGTCTACAAGGCGGCCGGGTTCAACAGCCAGCGCACCCCGTACCAGTTGAAGGGGACCGTCGAATACGCGGTGGATTGCTACCTGAAGGCGATCGGATTGAAGGAGCCCGCCCGGGTCGTGCACCGCCTGGACCGCGGCACCAGCGGAGTCATGTTTTTTCCGAAGCACAAGCAGGCGGCCACCCTGATCTCCCAGCTGCTCAAGGACGGCAAGGTGCAGAAGACCTACTGGGCGCTGGTCGCCGGTTCGCCGGACCAGGAGCAGTGGCGTGTGGACGCGCCGATAGACAAGGTGAGCAAGTTCAAGTTCGGCGTGGCGCAGTCCGGCAGGCCGGCCCGCACCCTGTTCCGGGTGCTGGGCGAGGGGGGCGGGGTGACCGCGATCGAGGCGCGGCCGCTCACCGGGCGCACCCATCAGATCCGGGTGCACTTGAGCCACAGCGGCTTTCCGATCATCGGCGACGAGAGCTACGGCGGGGTGCCCGCGCCCCGCATGATGCTGCACTGCCGCAGCATGAGCTTCACCGGGTTCAAGGGTAAGCTGATCGAGGCCGTGGCGCCTCCCGACGCGGAGTTTGCCGCGCTGGCGCCGGTTTTGGAGTGATGGGGAGCCAAGCTGGATGCAGGGAGTGGCCGGAGCTGCCGCCAAAAGCACCCCCCTGCTTCACTTCGTTCAGCTTCCCCCCTATTCCATAGGGGGGACTGGGCCACACCCTGCCAGACGAAATCATCGCCGTAACGGCAGTGCTCCCCCTTTGCAAAGTGGGACAGGTAACGCACCGCTCAGGAAATCGTTGACTACTCCCACTCATTGGCGTACATCTACTGGGACAAAAGGTATGTTTTATAACCGAATTATCTCAGTGCCGGAGGTTTTGTGAAAAAGAAACTGTTGACCATACTCTTCCCGGTGGCCATTGCCATTGCCTGTTCCATCGCTGTCTGGGCCAACGAGCCGGGTGCCACACAGCCAGCTTGCGACAAGTGCCCCAAGGCGGACAAGAGCGCCTCAGCCGCCAAGGACGTCAAGACGGCTGCTGAATGTGCCAAACTGAAGGCGGAAGGAAAACCGTGTGGCGAGCAGGGGTGCGACAAGCACGCAATGGAGGGGGCTGCCGCTCAGGGGTGCGACAAATGCCCGAAGATGAAGAGCGCTGCCGCAGGGATGCCGTGCGGTGAGGGATGCGACAAGCACGCCAAGGCTGACGCTGCCGCTCAGGGGTGCGACAAATGCCCGAAGATGAAAGCCGCAGCTGCAAAGCCGTGCGGCGCAGGGTGCGACATGGGAGCCAAGGCGCAGCAACCGGAGAAAAAACCCTGATTGCGAACCAGCACCTAGAACGTAGAACCTAGACCCTAGAACGTTTTCCCGCGTTTTCCGGGCTCCCCACCGGGCGCCGCGCCGCCCCTCAGGAGCGCCCTCACGGGCGCTCCGTCCCCGCCCTTGATCTTAAGCGGCAGACAGATCAGCTCGTACTCCCCGGGCTCGACGTCCGCCAGGTTAAGCCCCTCGAGAATCAGGACCCCGTTGGCGAGCAGCGTCTGGTGCACCTCGCCGTCCCCATCGACCCGCTCCACGGAAAGGTAGTCGATCCCGACCAGCTTGACTCCCGCCTCCACCAGAAAGCGGGCGCCATCCACCGACAGGGCTGCGAAGTCGGGACGGAACCCTTCCCTGTTCCAAAGTTCGGAGTTGCCGGTCTTCAGGATGAGCCGCTCTACTCCGTGCACCGGCAGCTGCTGCAGGTGGGTGCGGTCGACCAGGGGCACCCCGGGGATCTCCAGCACCAGCGCCCTGCCGATCAAAAGTCCCAGCGGCAGCTCGTCGACGGCGAGCCCCAGGTCGTCGAAGTGGCGGGGCGGGTCGATGTGCGTGCCGGCATGGGTGCACAGGGTGAGCCGGGAGACGTTGGCCGAGTCGCCAGCGGCGACCCTGGTCCAGGGGACGATCTCCACCGGGAAGTCGCCCGGGTAAAACGGAAGCTCGGCGGAAAGCGGCATGGTAATGTCATAGATTCGCATCGGCGACTCCCGGGTGGTCGGTTGGCTGTCGGCGTCCATCACACCGCGCGCTTTGCTCAGGCGGGCTCCTCTGCATCAACCTCGGCGACCAGACGGTCCAGGTCCGCCTCCTCGAAAGAGTAACGCTCGCCGCAGAACTCGCAGGTCACCTCCGCGCCGTGCTGCTCCTCCCGCAGCGAAACGAGCTCCTTTTCCCCCATCGAAATGAGCACGCGCTCGATCCGCTCCCGGCTGCAGCTGCAGGCGAAGGCGAGCTCCCTCTTCTCCAGGGTCACGTAAGGGACCTCGGCAAAGAGCAGCTCCAGGATCTCCTGCGGGCTCTTGCCGGCCCGCAGCAGCTCGCTCAGGGGGGGGAGCTTTTCGATGTGGGCCATGATTTTTTCCACGGCCTCCGGGTCGACCGGCGGCACCGCCTGGATCAGGAAGCCCCCCGCCGCCGACACCGTGCCGTCCGGCTCCACGAACTCGGCGAGCCCGACCGCCGAAGGTATCTGTTCCGACTCGACCAGGTAGAGCGCCAGGTCCTGGGCGATCTCGCTGCTGTAGAGCTGCGTCGTGCCGCGGTACGGCTCCTTGAGGCCGAGGTCCTTGGCGACGGTCAGGAAGCCGGCGCGTCCCAGCGCCCCCGCCACGTCCAGCCCGCCGTCGGCGCGCAGCAGTTGCACCTGCGGGACGCCCACGTAGCCGCGCACGCTGCCGTCGCTGTCCGCCTCGACGATGATCTTTTTCAGCGGTCCGCTCCCCTCGAAGCGCAGGGCGACCCTCTGCCCGGTCTTCAAGAGCGCGCCCATCAGGGTGCCCGCGGTCAGCGCGCGCCCGAGGGCGGCCGTGGCCGTGGGAAGCGTGCCGTGCCGCTTGCAGACGTCATCCACCAGGCCGGTCGTGACGCAGGCAAGCCCCCTGATGCTCCCGGCCTTGGCGAGGACCCGTACCATATGATCCGTCATAACACCACCCCCACTCTGCCGACGATTTCCCCGTCCTTGAGGCTTAGTTCCTTAAAGGTGATCAGGTCCCAGACATTGAGGTCGAGTCCCTTGACCCGGCGGTCGAACATCCTGGCGAGATTCGGGATCTTGGTGAGGTCGCAGGTGACCAGGTCGCCGCTGCAGCTTAAAAACGGGATGTGCTGCACGACCTTCCTGGTGAGCCAGTCGAAGTCGACGGGGCCGACCTCCCCCAGTTTCAGCCAGACGCACTTCCTGGCCGGGCTGAATTCCGTGCCCTGGATGGTGAAGGTCGCTGAAAACGGGATGGCAGGGAGCAGGCGTTTCTTCATCTTGCCCGCGATCTCGCCGCGCCCGTCGAAGAGCGCGATGGAGAACTCCACGATCTCGTCGTCCAGCACCCGGCTCAGGAATTCGCGCTGCAGGTAGCCCTGGGAGACCCGGAAGGCCCGTTTGGTGAGGAGGTCCCGCAGGCTCTGTTCCTTCATCAGCTCGACCAGGGCGGGGTTATGTATCTTCTCGCTCACCTTCTCGGTGAATTTTTCGAATATGTTCATGTGTGTGTCACCGTTGAGTTAAGTAGGGTGGGCACCCCGTGCCCACCGTTCGGCAATCTCTGTTCGCGTGGGCACGGGGCGCCCACCCCGCGTTGCCGAGGGGCGCAGTCCCCCCTATGGAATAGGGGGGAAGCTGAACGTAGTGAAGCAGGGGGGTAGCTGCAGGAGGATGACCCCCCTGTCTCGCTCCGCGAGCCTTCCCCCCTACTTCGCAGGGGGGATAATCCCCTCTTACACTAACCCCGCCGTATAGTTGAACTCGGAGGCGCCCGCGACGCCGAGGCACTTGCGGTACGCCTCCAGCGCCCGCTCCCGCTCCTCGGGCTGCAGATGCGACAGGTCCATCAGGAACGAGCCGCAGCCGAGCCCGCGCAGCTCGTTTCGGTACTGGGTCAGGGCGAAGGGGGTCTGGGCGTTCACCACGGTGAGGTGGTCCTTCACCTTCACCGTATAGACGTCGCCGCGGTCGGAGACCATCGGCGCGTCCCCCTTGATCTCCTTGATGGCGATCTTGGAGGTGATGACCGGCACCGGCGCGTAGAGCAGGACCCCCCTGGTGATCTCCAGCTTGGAGGCGAGCAGCCAGGCCAGGTTCTCCCGGTCGTCCTCTATGTAGAGGGTCGCCCGGGTGGCGCCCAGCTCCTGCCAGGTCAGCAGCGCCTGGCTGTTCAGCGAGTAGAGCCGGTAATCGGTGCTCAGCTCGGCCTCGGTCCCCTTGAAGAACTGGAACTGGGAGAGGTTGGTGAGCTCGAAACGCTTGAAGCCGGCGCGCAGGATGGAGTCCACCGCTTCCCGGTAAAAGGGGATGTCGGCCTCGAAGATCATGAAGGGGAGCTGCCAGATGACGTTTTCCTCGTCACGCTTCAGCTTGCGGGCGAACTGCGGCAGCTGGTGCATGTTGGCCCGGGAGACCGGGAGGATGACCTGGTCCACGACCTCCCGGTGCAGCTCGTGCCAGTCCTTCACCTGCTCGATCTTGACGGAGAGTTCGTCCTTCCCCTTGAAGGCGGGCGCCGGGCGCCGGGGCACCAGGGCCGAGATCGCCTCGTCGCGCCCCATGCGGCTCTTCCTCTTCAGGGCGCCCAGCGATGCTTCGGCGAGCCAGACGTAGAAGTTGCGCCGGATCTCCTTGAGCTGCGCCGCGGGGATGAACAGCGCCGGGAAGTCGGGGGCCGTCAAACCGGCGAGGGTGAACTTGGTGTCGCCGCACTTCGAGAATTGCGCCCTCAGCACCCCCTCCATGTCCGTGGAGCGGGACTCTTCCAGCTCCCCGAGCGGAAACGAGGTGGCAAACAGGGTGTCGAACACCTCCGCCTCGACCTGGAGCGCTTGCGCGTCGTAGGAGAGCTTCAGGCTGCACGGGATGCTGTCCCCCTTGACCCCTTCGAGCCGCTTCAGGCAGGCGTTCTCGCTCATGGTGAAGGCGGTCTCCGAGGAGACCTTGAACACGGAGTCGCCGAGCTTGAAGTCGAAGGGGGCCGGGGTTGAGACCAGCGTGTTCTCCTTGGCGCTCATGACCGGCTTGTTGCAGACGAAGAGGTCCTTGATGGTGAAGGCGCGCCCCGCCATGTCCGTTTTCGGCTGCACCCTGATCCGGTCCCCGACGTGGAGCCGGTCCCGGGTGTCGAAGCTGATGCGGTGCCCCTTGATCTCCCTGATGTCGCCCAGGTAGCGCCCGGTGGCCCCCTTGATGGACGGCGTGGAGATGTCGGTGGGGGTCTGCGAGGCGAGGAACCCCTTGGTCGGCACCCGCCCGAAGGAGAGCTTCAGCAGCGCCTTGGCCTCGGCCACAGCCTGGTCGTAGGAGCCGGGAGGGGCGTCCATGACCATCCGGTAGGCGCCGATGACGCTCGCCACGTACTCGGCGGACTTCATGCGCCCCTCGATCTTCAGGGAGGCGACGCCGGCCTGCATAAGCGCGGGGATCATCTCGATGCTGGAGAAGTCGTTGGTGGAGAGGTAGTACCCCTCCTTCCCCTTGTGCTTGTACTGGCGCCGGCAGGGCTGGGCGCAGCGCCCGCGGTTCCCCGAGTGGCCGCCCAGGAAGGAGGAGAAGTAGCACTGGCCGGAGATGGAGAAGCAGAGCGCACCGTGGATGAAGCACTCGATCTCGGCGCGGCTGGAGGCGACGATGGAGCTGATCTCGTCGATGTGCAGCTCGCGGGCCAGCACCACCCGCTCGAAGCCCAACTCCTCCAACTGGCGCACGCCGAGCGAGTTATGGATGGTCATCTGGGTGGAGGCGTGCAGCGGGATGCCGGGGAAGAATTCGCGGGCCAGGCGGGCGACCGCCATGTCCTGCAGGATCACGCCGTCGACCCGCATCGCCTCCAGGGAGGCGAGGGTGTCGATGAGCGCGGGGAGTTCCGCCTCCTTCACCAGGGTGTTGAGCGTGACGTAGAGCTTCTTCCCGGTGCCGTGGGCGTAGGAGGTCATGCGCTCCATCTGTGAGAGGGTGAAGTTCTTCGCCTTGGCGCGGGCGGAGAAATCTTTCAGGCCGGCATAGACCGCGTCCGCCCCCTTTTCCATGGCGGCGAAGAACGCCTCCAGGGAACCTGCGGGGGAGAGGAGTTCCGGCTTCTTCGTGGGGGAATCGTTAATTATAGGCATGTGGCCTAGAGTACCGGAAGGGGGGAAAAGGGTCAAGCGGATAACCCTGATGCCACCAAAGAGCGCGCCGTTGCGCTTCGAGGTGAAGCCCGGCCAAGGGGGGGACCAGCCTCGTGGTCGCGAGGATGAGGAGCATGAATGCAATCTCGATGTCCCTGGTCGCGGTGATCAGGGTCTTTTCCTGGCGATCACAAACCGCATCCCTCACGACCATGAAAAATATCGTCGCCATGATGAGCCTCATCCCCGCGATCATGAGCCTCATCATCGCAATCATGAGCCTCATCATCGCAATCATGATCTTCATCATAGCAATCATGATCTTCATCATAGCAATCATAATCTTCATCATAGCGACAGTGAAGCATATCATCGCTCCGATCGGCTTCCTCCTCGCGATCATGAGCATCATCATCGCCATCATGACCTTCATCATCGTGGTAGCGAAGAATAGCATCGCTATGATGAGCTTCACCTTCGCGATCATGAGCTTCATGGTCGCCATGATAATCTTCATCATTGCGACCATGAAAGATATCATAGCCCTGAGGAGCTTCATCCTCGCGATCATGGCGCTCAGGGTCGCGAGAATGAGGCTCAGGGTCGACGGGCGGGGTGAGGACAATGGGGAAACGGAGTCGAGGGTACCGTCGAGGTACCCTCAGAAGCCGAACTGGCGCCGATCCAAGAGGCAGAGGCGGGTAAAGGGGGGAGACTATTTCGGCTGAATCGGCAGATACTTGTAGCGGGTCCTCTTCTTGGCCAGGTTCGCCAGCGAGAAGAGGTCGGACTGAGAGATCACCCAGGCGTTCTCATCCCTCCTGAGCTTGATCCCCTTGGTGACGAACTCGGTGCCCGACACGCTCCCTTCGAAGCCGAGCTTGGCGCGCAGCGTAGCTGCCCGGTCGTTTTTCAGGGAGACCCGCGCCTCCTGCATCTTCTCCCAGCAGCAGGCGGGCTTGCGGGGGGCCGAGGCGAGCCTTTTGGCGAAGCGCTCCTTCCCCTCCTTGCCGCCGGAGGTGCGGTCGTACAGTTCGGCGTACCGGCCGTCCCGCCAGAGGTCCAGGATCTTCTCGAAATCCCGCAGCACCTCCTGCTCGCCTCCCGACGGGCTTTGGTACTGGACCTGTTTCTGCCTGCGGGCCTGGGCCGGCGGCACCGAGAAGGCGATCAGCACAAGCGCAAGCGTCAGCAGAGATAATCTTCGCATGGGCACCCCCTTTGCGGTCAAAGGTTAAGACATGCCAATGATACCGCAAGCGGGGAGAAAAGCGAGGACCAAATCGGCAGGGGCGGCCATCATCCCGCACAAGAGCCTGGGAACGATGGCAATTATCGGCTGCGAGCAATAGCCAGAATCCGGCAGGGTCCCCCCTGCGCAGCAGGGGGGAAGGCTCGCGGGGCGAGACAGGGGGGTCTTCCCCCTGCCGAAAGACCCCCCTGCTTCACTTCGTTCAGCTTCCCCCCTATTTCATAGGGGGGACAGGCACGGCCATTGAGTTGACGAGAACGGACTTTTGCAGTATCCCCCCTGCGCAGCAGGGGGGAAGGCTCGCGGGGCGAGACAGGGGGGTCTTCCCCCTGCCGGAAGACCCCCCTGCTTCACTTCGTTCAGCTTCCCCCCTATTTCATAGGGGGGACAGGCTGGACCCGCCGACAGAACCGGAGGGTTTCCCCTACAAGCTCTTATCCGCGGCCGCGGCGAAGAGCCTCAGCTTTTCCATCAGCGCCTGAAACTTCTTCGGTTTGAGCGACTGAGGGCCGTCGGAGGAGGCCCGCTCGGGGTCGGGGTGCACCTCGATGATCAGCCCGTCGGCACCCGCGGCTACCGCCGCGTACGACATGGGCGCTATGTAGTGGTAATTCCCGGTGCCGTGGGAGGGGTCGATCACGACCGGCAGGTGGGTCTTCGCCTTCAGCACCGGGATGGCGGAGAGGTCGAGCGTGTTGCGGGTCGCGGTCTCGAAGGTCCGGATGCCGCGCTCGCACAGGATCACCGACTGGTTCCCCTCGCTCATGATGTACTCGGCGCTCATCAGGAACTCCTGGATGGTCATCGACATCCCCCGCTTCAGGAGGATCGGCTTGTTGATCTGGCCGACCTTCTTCAACAGCGCGAAGTTCTGGGAGTTGCGCGCGCCGATCTGCAGCATGTCCGCGTAGGAGGCGACCAGGTCGACCGACTCGGGGTCGATCACCTCGGTGACGAAGGGGAGCCCGGTCAGCTCCCGCGCCTTGGCGAGCAGCTTCAGCCCCTCCTCCTCGAGCCCCTGGAACGAGTAGGGCGAGGTGCGCGGCTTGAAGGCGCCGCCGCGCAGCATCTGGGCCCCGGCGCTCTTCACGGCCAGCGCGCTCTGGATGATCTGCTCCTCGCTCTCCACCGAGCAGGGACCCGCCATCACCACCAGCTCCTTGCCGCCGATGACCAGGGTGTCGGAGATGCGCACCTCGCTCTGCTCCTTCTTGAGCTCCTTGGAGGCGAGCTTGTAGGGCTGCAGGATCGGCACCACGCTCTCCACCCCGTGCATGGACTCGATCGACTGCAGCACGCTCTTGCCCCGCTCGTCCCCCACCGCGCCGATCACGTCCCGGGTCGTGCCGTGAATGATGTGGGGGGTGTACCCCAGTTCCTTGATCCGCTTGGTGACTTCGTCCCGGTCCTTCCTGGCCGCTCCCGACTTCATGACAACGATCATCTGCGTACTCCCCTTGGTCCCCCAAAAACAACAGGGCCGGAAGGATTGCCCCCCGGCCCTGTTTCGTTTCTGCTATCGGCTGCCAAGAACCGCAAAGGGGGGGAGGATCCTGTCCACCCCGGCTTTCGGTTCGCGTAGTTTAGTTCCAGCTACCCTAAAACACGTACCTCTACCAGGGGAGACGGCCTAAAATAAAAGCCGCACCAAAAGTAAAAGTTCGTAAAGGTAAAGTAGCCAGTATGGTTCATGGGATACTATCTGCCAGTTTGCCGCGACGATGTCAAGAAAAAACTGTGCCACCCGCCCCTCAAGTCATTTGACAATCCGCATTCTTTCCGCTAATTTGACTCGGTGCACCAGAAGGCTCGCCGGTCACGGGTGGTCGCGTCTGCCGCCCCTTTGAGCTTTCTCGCTCCGGCTCGTTCGCCCCTGCAAAGCTCCCCCCCCCGTCGTCGGTGCTCCGATTCAAGGCGGGAAGGCCGCTGCGCGTTCCGTTACATCCGCTTCCCCCGCCGGCCCCGGCGCGCGCCGCCCGTCCGGGCGGCGGCCCGGCCCCGAGCCGGGGAGGCGGCAATCTTGCTCGCGGAGGTTTGATGCTCAGCTGCAGTACAAAGGTTCTCCCCAACGGCCTGCGCCTGGTGGCCGTTGACATGCCGCACCTGCACAGTGCGGAAATAGCAGTCTACCTGAAGGCGGGCGGGCGCAACGACCCCCCCGGCAAGTCCGGCATCTCCCACTTCCTGGAGCACATGCTGTTTCGCGGCTCCCGCGAGTTCGCCTCCAACCTGGAGCTCGAGATCGCCTTCGAGGCGATCGGCGGGAGCGTGAACGCGGCGACCGACGAGGAAACCACCTGCTACTTCTCGCGCATCCATCCGGACCAGATCCCGGAGGGGGTGCGGCTCTTCTCCTGCATGCTGCTGCGGCCGACCTTGGAAGGGATCGAGATCGAGAAGCGCATCATCACCGAGGAGGCGCTGGAGGACATCAACGAGCGCGGCGACGAGACCAACCCGAGCAACCTGGCGAGCCGCCTGCTCTGGCCCGGCCACCCGCTCGGCATGCCGACCATCGGCTACCTGGAGACCATCAAGGGGTTCACCGAGGGGGACCTGAGGGCGTACCTGGCCGAGATGTACGTGCCGTCCAACGCGCTCATCGTCGCCGCGGGACGGCTCGACCCGGAGCGCTTCTTCGCCGCCTGCGAGACCTCCTTCGCGGGGTGGAGCGGCCCCCAGCCCGGGGCCCCGCTGCCGGCGGACGCCAGCCAGGACGAGCCCCGCTCGCTCTTCGTCAAGGACTCCGACAGCCAGGTCAACCTGCAGATCGCCTTTCGCGGCTTCGCGCGGCGCGACCAGCGCATCATGGGCCTCAGGCTGATCCGCCGCATCCTGTGCGGCGGCGGCAGCTCCCGGCTGCACCTCTGCCTGCGGGAAAAGCTCGGCATCGTCTACTCGGTGGACGCCTCGCTTTCGGCCTACGAGGAGACCGGCGCCTTCGCCATCGAACTCGCCACCGCCCCGGAGAACCTGCTGCTGGCGGTCTCGGAGGTGCTGAGGGAGGTGAAGAGCCTCGCCTTCGACGAGATCGACCCCGCCGAGCTGCAGCGGGTGAAGGACGGCTACTTTTTCGACCTGGAGTACAGCTCCGACTCCACCTACGAGATGCAGGTGCGCTACGGCTGGGGCGAGCTGATGAGCCTGGTGCGCTCGCTCGACGAGGACCGGGTCGAGGCGGGCAAGATCCAGGGGGCCGAGATCATGGAGAGCTCCCGGGCGCTCTTCGCCCCGCAGAACCTGAACCTGGTCGCGGTCGGCCCCTGGAAGGCCCCCTCCCGTCGCGCGGTGGAGAAGCTGATCGGGGAATACCGGAAGGGGTGGGACGGCCCACTCTGAGCGGGCGTCGAGCCCGGCACCCCCTCCCGGCAAAGGGTACCCACATGACTGCAGGAGAAAGCATGAAAACGGCAATACTGATGCTGTGCCACGGGAGCAGGGTCCCCGAGGCCAACGACGCGGCGCACGAGATCGCGGCGCTGGTGAAGAAGATGACGCTGTTCGACATCGTCGAGGTCTCCTTCCGGGAACTGCACCCGCCCGACATCCAGCAGGGGGTGGACAACTGCGTGGCGCAGGGAGCCCAGCGCATCCTGCTGGTCCCCTACTTCCTCTACCTGGGGGCCCACGTGCAGGAGGACCTTCCCGAGGAGCTGGTGCAGGCCAGGGAGCGCCACCCCGGGATCGAGATGGTGCTCGGCAGGCACCTCGGCGTGCACCACAAGCTCGCCGAAGTCGTCGTGGAGCGCATCGCCGAAAGCCTCACCCTCGAGAGGTGGCACTGATGTCGGTACATCTGAGCCCCGAGCAGATAGAGGCGGAATCCTTCAGGATCATCGAGGCCGAACTCGGCCCGCACGGCTGGTCCGCGCAGGAGTGGCCCATCGTGCGCCGGGTCATCCACACCAGCGCCGATTTCGAGTACGCGTCCAGCATGCTGTTCGCGCCCAACGCGATCGCCAGCGGCATCGCGGCCCTGAAGGCCGGTTGCGGCATCGTCACCGACACCACCATGGTGATCTCCGGGATGAGCAAGGAGCGCTTCGCCCCGTTCGGCGTAAAGGTCTCCTGCTACGTGGCGGACCCGCAGGTGGTCAAGGACGCCAAGGCGCAGCTGATCACCCGCTCCATCCTGGCCATGCGCCGCGGGGGGAGGGACGCCGGCAACGGCATCTTCGTGATCGGCAACGCCCCCACCGCGCTCTTCGAACTGATCCGGCTGATCCGCGAGGAGCGGGTGATGCCGAAACTGATCGTGGCGCTGCCGGTCGGCTTCGTCGGGGCGGCAGAGAGCAAGGAGGCGCTCAAGGAACTCGCCAAGAGCTATCCGGCGCTCCCCTTCATAACCAACACCGGGCGCAAGGGCGGCTCCAACGTCGCCGCGGCGGTCATGAACGCCCTCTTGATCCAGGCGGCATCCTGAGGGGAACCAGCACCTTATGCCGGGTGCCTCTGCGGCCCGGCGCTTTCGGCAACTGCGGCAAAGTCCGGAAGGACGCGCCATTATGCCAGCCTTTTCCAGGGAAATGCCTATGAGCGGTAAAGATCTTAGGTACGGCTACACAACCGGCTCCTGCGCGGCTGCCGCGGTCAAGGGTGCCTCCCAGATGCTGCGGGACCAGGTGCTGATCGACGAGGTGGAACTCACCCTCCCCTGCGGGGTGACCGCCCGTTTCCCCCTTAAGGGGTGCCAGCTGCATGAGAACACCGCCTCCTGCTACGTTGTGAAGGACGCCGGCGACGACCCGGACATCACCAATGGCGCCGAGATTCACGCCACCGCCAAGGCGGATTTGTTCACCAGGCACCGCATCGTCATCAAGGGCGGCGTCGGCATAGGCAGAGTGACCAAGCCGGGGTTGGCCGTGGCGGTCGGGGAGTGGGCCATCAACCCGGTGCCGCGCCGGATGATCATGGAGGTGGTGAAGGAGGTCTTTGCCATGCGCTGCGTCCCCTGCACGCTCACCTTCACGCTGAGCATCCCCAACGGCGTGGAGCTGGCCAAGAAGACGCTCAACGAGCGGCTCGGCATCATGGGCGGGCTCTCCATCCTGGGCACCACCGGGATCGTGAAGCCGATATCGACCAAGGCCTGGACCGACACCGTTGACGCCTCCATCGATGTCGCTCTCGCCTGCGGCAGCCGGACCGTGGTCCTCTCCACCGGGAGGAGCTCCGAGTTGGCGGCGCAGCAGCAGTGCGCGTCCAGGAACGAGCTGGGAGAGGAGGCCTTCGTCATGATGGGGGATCATTTCGGCTACTCCATCAAGAGTTGCGCCAAGAAGGGGGCGCAGCAGGTGATCGTCGCCGGGCAGTTCGCCAAGATGGTGAAGATCGCCTGCGGCCACCTGCAGACCCACGTCTCCTCCTCCGAGCTCGACCTGGAGCAGCTGGCCGGCTGGCTCGGGGAGAATCCCGCGACGGCCCACCTGGAGCGGCTGGCCCGCGAGGCCAACACCGCCCGCCACCTGCTGGAGGCCTCCGGCTACGACGGTGCGCTGATCGAGTTGGTCTGCCGGAAGGTGGAGGCGACCTGCGCCGTCTGCGCGCCGGGGTTGCCGGTCCGGGTCTTTCTCGCCGGCTACCAGGGCGAGGCGCTCTACTGCGGCTGAAGGGACGGGCCATCCGCAGGCAAGCATCCTTTGCAAGCTACCTATGAGCTGATGTTGTTTTGCTGCGCCTCATCCCCCCGCCCAAATGGCGAGGGGGGAGGGGTGAGGGAGTCTCCACGGAGCAACTGCCGCGCCAGGGCAAATCCCTCACCCCGGCCCTCTCTCAAAGGGCGAGGGGGGAGCTTTTGAAGCAGGTAAAAGGTTGAAAATACGACTGAACGAATCTACTACTCGACGACTGAACGACTCAACGACTCAACGACTCGACGACTGAACGACTCAACGACTGAACGACTCAACGACTCACAGGGGAGCTGCCATGCCTGCACAGAAGATTTACCTCGTTGGCGCCGGGATAGAGGGGTGGGAAGGCTTCGGCAAACAGGCGCTCGAGGTGATCGACAACGCCGAGGTGCTGATCGGGGCCCAGCGGCTGCTGGAGATCTTCCCCAACTTCAAGGGGGAGAAGCGCCTGCTGGAGGACCTCTCCATCATGCTCGAGTACCTGAAGACGACCAGCAAGCGGACCGTCGTGCTCGGCTCGGGGGACCCCAACTTCTTCGGGGTGGGACGCTTCCTGCTGCGCAACCTCCCCAAGGAGCGCGTCGAGATCTACCCGAACGTGACCAGCGTCCAGTACGCCTTCGCCCGGATCAAGGAGCCGTGGGACGACGCGACCTTCGTCTCGGTGCACGGCCGGGGGATCAAGCCGGCACTGGACCGGATCATCGCCTCGGAGAAGATCGCCATCCTCACCGACGGCGTCAACACCCCCTCCGTCATCGCCCGCGAGCTGATCAACCGGGGCGCCGAGGGGTACGAGGCCTGGATCTGCGAGGAGCTGGGGCTGCCGGGCGAGAAGTTCACCAAGACCGACGTGCGCGGGCTGGCCGAGATCAGCTGCTCGCCGCTCAACATCCTCATCCTGATCAAGACCTGGGAGCCCAACCTGCAGAACTACCCGGTCATCGGCATCCGTGACGAGGAGTTCGCCACCGCCAAGAAGCTGATCACCAAGGAAGAGGTCCGGGCGGTGACCCTGGGCAAGCTCCAGCTCCAGGACGACCTGGTGATGTGGGACATCGGCGCCGGCAGCGGCTCGGTATCCATCGAGGCCGGCAACCTGATGCCCAACGGCCGCATCTTCGCGCTGGAGAAAAACCCCCAGTACCTGAGCTACCTGAAGGACAACTTCAAGAAATTCGCGGCCCGCAACGTCCTGCTGATCGAGGCCTACGCCCCCGAGGGGCTGGAGGAGCTCCCGGACCCCGACCGGGTCTTCATCGGCGGCTCCGGCGGCATGCTGGAGGAGATCATCGAGTCGGTGGACCGGCGGCTGAAGCCCGACGGCTTCATCGTCATCAACGCCGTGACGCTCGACACGCTGACCAAGTCGGTGGAGTTCCTGGAGGACCACGGCTACACCGTCGAGGTGACCTGCGTCAACATCTCGAAGACCCGCACCCTCACCGAGTACAAGATGTTCGCGGCCCACAACCCGGTCTACGTCATCGCGGCCTGGAAAGGGGAGGAGTAGTGGCGGTAATCTACGCCGTAGGGGTGGGCCCCGGCGACCCGGAGCTCTTGACCAGGAAGGCGGAGCGGATCCTTAGGGGTGCGGACGTCATCTGCGCCCCGACCGGCGCCGCCGAGGCGGGGAGCTACGCGCTCTCCGTCGTCGAGGAGTTCCTCGACCGGAGCCGCCAGGAGGTGCTGGTCCAGGTTTTCCCCATGGTGAAGGACCAGCAGGGACTCGACCCGTTCTGGGAGGCGGCGGCGGACCAGGTGGCAAGCCGCATCGCGCAGGGCAAGGACGTGGCGTTCGTCACCCTCGGGGACCCCTTCCTCTACTCGACCTATCTCTACATCCACCGGATTTTCCTCACCAAATACCCCGAGATCCGGATCGAGGTCGTCCCCGGGATCTCCAGCATCCTGGCGGCCTCGGCCGCCTCCGGCGTGCCGCTCGGCCTGGGCGGCGAGAAGATCGCCATTCTCCCCGCAGCCTACGAGGACGCCGAGCTCAAGCGGACCCTGGAAGAGTTCGACACCGTGGTACTCATGAAGGTGAACCGGGTCTTCGACCGGGTCCATGCGGTGCTGAAGGAACTGGGGCGCGAGCGGCAGGGGGTGTTCGTGCGCCGGGTCGGCTCCGAGGAGCAGGAGATCCATTTCGATCTCGAGGCGCTGGTGGGAAAAAAGCTCGACTACCTCTCCCTGCTGATCGTGCGGAAGGGCGTGTTGTAGGCTCCGATTGAAATGGCTCCTTGCGTTGTATCCCCTCGCCCAGAGGGCGAGGGGGAGCTTTTGAAAGCCGTGAACGGTTAGAGGACAACGGCTCCACCGGAAGGACCCCCCTGTCTCGCTTCGCGAGCCTTCCCCCCTACTGCGCAGGGGGGATACACCGGTCCAGCCCCGAGTCACCCCACAACCAGAGAAGGTAGCGCCGTGAATCCTGTGACAGAAATATCCTTCGTCGGCGCCGGCCCCGGCGACGCCGAGCTGATAACCGTGAAAGGCGCCCGCCTGCTGAGGGAGGCGGATCTGGTGGTCTACGCGGGGAGCCTGGTGGACCGGGAGCTGGTGCGCGGCTACGCCCCCGACGCCCGGGTCTTCGATTCGGCGGGAATGACCCTGGAGGAGACCACCGGCACCCTGGCGCAGGCGGCGCTCGCCGGGGAGAAGGCGGTGCGCCTGCACACCGGCGACCCCTCGATCTATGGCGCCATCCAGGAGCAGATGGCGGCCCTGGACCAGCTCGGCATCGGCTACCAGGTCGTGCCCGGAGTCACCAGCGCCTTCGCCGCCGCGGCGGCCCTGAAGCAGGAGCTGACCCTCCCCGAAGTCTCGCAGACCGTCATCATCACGCGCCTGGCCGGCAGGACCCCGGTGCCCGACCGGGAGCGCCTGAGCGAGATCGCCCGGATCGGCGCCACCCTCGTCATCTACCTCTCCGTCTCCATGATCGAGCAGGTCGTGTCGGAGCTGCTGCTGGGCGCCTATACCCCGGAGACCCCCGCGGCCGTGGTGGCCAAGGCCTCCTGGCCGGACGAGCAACTGCTGCAGGGGACCCTTGCCGACATCGCCGCCCAGGTAAGGGACGCGGGCATCGGCAAGCAGGCGCTGATCGTGGTGGGCGACGTGCTGCGCGCCCGGCAGGAGGGTATGCGCGCCACGTCCCTGCTCTACGACAAGGGTTTCACCCACGGTTGCCGGGAAGGGATCATCACCTAGGGGCGCCTCTCCATGCGCGTAGCCATCGTAGCCATAACCGGAAACGGCGCCCGCATCGGGGCCGACCTGCTGGCAGGAATTCCCCAGAGCCGGCTTTTCGTCATCGAGAAGCACGCGACGGGCGACGCCCATCCGTTTTCCGGCGGCCTGCAGTCCCTGGTGGACCGGTTGTGGCCCGATTACGACGGCTTCGTCTGCATCATGGCGACCGGCATCGTGGTGCGCACCATCGCGCCGCTTTTGCAGGCCAAGGATCGGGACCCCGCGGTCGTCGTGCTGGACGACGCCGGGCGCTTCGCGGTATCGCTGCTTTCCGGCCACATCGGCGGCGCCAACGCACTTGCCAAGAGCTGCGCCGACTTGATCGGCAGCATCCCGGTGGTCACGACCGCCACCGACGTGAATGGGCTTCCCTCTTTCGACATGCTGGCCAAGGAGAACGGCTGGCTGATCGAGGAGCTGTCGCGGGTGAAGGTCCTGAACGCGCTGCTTTTGGAAGGAAGGGAGATCGCCGTCGTGGATCACGGCGGCGCGGTCCGGAGCTACTGCGCGGGGAAAGGGAACCTCTCCTTCCACCGCGACTTTGCCGGCGCACTGGAGAGCGGCGCAAGCGGACAGCTCTTCGTCACCAACCGGATCGTTGCGCCCCTGCAGAGCACGGACCGGCTCCTGGTGCTGCGCCCCTTGAACCTCTGCCTCGGGATCGGCTGCAACAGGGGCACCTCCGCCCGGGAGATTCAGTCCGTGGTCATGGAGCAGCTGGCGCAGCTGGCGCTCTCCTTCGCGAGCGTCAAATGCCTGGCGACCGCCCGGGCCAAGGGTGACGAGGCGGGGCTGCTCGAATTCGCCGCGGCCTCGGGGAAGCCGCTTTTCCTTTACGATAGCGGGCAGTTAAACGAGGTCGACGCCCCCTCCCCCGCCTCGGATCACGCCCTGGCGGCCATCGGAGCCCGGGGCGTCGCCGAGCCTGCGGCGCTCCTTGCCTCCGGAGGCGGCAGGCTGCTTCTGCACAAGGTGAAATGCGGCAACGTGACGCTGGCCATCGCGCAGACGGTGCGCTAAACCGGCGAGGGTCACCGCGTTGGCCTTGTCCCCCCTGCGCAACAGGGGGGAAGGCTCGCGCACGCGAGACAGGGGGGTCTCCCTGCCGGCCCTCCCTGCTTCACCAGGTGCGCAAGGTTCCAAAACGCCGCCGCAAACGTGGTGGTTTCCGGCTGATCCATCACGATACCAACGAGGTCCCGTTTTTCATGTCGAAACTTTTCGTGGTAGGTATCGGCCCCGGCGGGCTGAACCATATGACCTTCGAGGCGCATCAGGCAATCGAGCAGGCCGACGTGGTGGTCGGCTACCAGACCTACCTGGAATTCATAGAGCCGCTTCTGGAGGGGAAGCAGGTGGTGTCTTCCGGGATGATGCGCGAGGTGGAGCGCTGCCGCGAGGCCCTCGCCATCGCGGCTTCCGGAAAACGGGTCGCGCTGGTCTCGAGCGGCGACGCCGGCATCTACGGCATGGCGGGCCTCGCCCTGGAGCTCGCCGACGCGCCGCTCGGCGCGGCACCCTCCCCCTACCACGACGTGGAGATCGTCATCGTTCCCGGCGTCTCGGCGGTGCAGGCGGCAGCCTCCGTGCTGGGCGCCCCCCTCATGCACGACTTCGCCGTCATCTCGCTCTCCGACCTGATGACCCCGCTGGAAACCATCAGGAAGAGGCTGCGGGCCGCCGCCGAGGCGGACTTCGTGGTGGCCCTCTACAACCCGCGCAGCAAGGGGCGCGTCACCCAGATCGAAGAGGCGGCCGCCATCCTGATCGCGGCGCGCGGCGCCGCCGTCCCGGTAGGGATCGTGCGCAACGCCTGCCGGTCCGGAGAAGAGCGGATCATCACCACCCTCGGCGAGATGCTCTCCCACCCGATCGACATGTTCTCCATCGTCATCATCGGCAACGCCGCCACCCGGCTTTGCGGCGACGGGCGGATCGTGACCCCGCGCGGCTACGCGACCGACGGCAGCAGGGAGCGCTCCGGCTGGTCGTCCCCCGAAACCCCGGCCCCGGCGGCCGGAGCGCCGGACCCGGACCCGCGCGCCCTGATGTTCTGCGGCACCGGATCGGACGTCGGCAAATCGGTCATCACCGCCGGATTCTGCCGCATCCTCAAGCGCCGCGGCATCGCGGTCGCCCCCTTCAAGTCCCAGAACATGGCGCTCAACTCCGCCGTGACCCCCGAGGGGGGCGAGATCGGCCGCGCCCAGGGGGTGCAGGCCGCGGCCTGCGGCATCCCGGCCCACACGGACATGAATCCGATCCTGCTGAAGCCGAATTCCAACACCGGAAGCCAGGTCATCGTGCAGGGCCGGGTGGTGCGCAACATGGCCGTCAAGGAGTACCACGCCTACAAACCCGAGGCCTTCGAGCGGGTGCGCGAGAGTTTCCAGCGGCTGAGGGAGCGCTTCTCCTTCATCGTCATGGAGGGAGCCGGGAGCATCGCCGAGATCAACCTGCGCGCCCACGACATCGCCAACCTGAAGGTCGCGGCCATGGCCGGAGCCCCCGCCATCCTGATCGCCGACATCGACCGCGGCGGCGTCTTCGCCCAGATCGTCGGCACGCTGGAACTCCTGACGGCCGAAGAAAGGGGGCTGGTGAAAGGGGTCATCATCAACAAGTTCCGCGGCGATCCCGCCCTGCTCACCCCGGGGATAAAGTTCGTCGAGAAGCGGACCGGGATCCCGGTGCTGGGCGTGCTCCCCTGGTTCAGCGGGCTCTCCATACCGGAGGAGGACAGCGTCGCCCTGCAGAAAAGGGGGAACCCGGCCGCCGACGGCACCGGGGACGCCAAACTGCGCATCGGGGTGCTCAAGCTCTCCAGGATCTCCAACTACACCGATTTCGGCGCGCTGGAGGCCGAGCCCGACGTGGCGCTCTGCTACCTCGACACCCCGCAGCCGATCGGGACCATGGACCTCTTGATCCTCCCCGGCACCAAGTCCACCACGGCCGACCTGGGCTACCTGCAGGAGCGGGGGCTCTTCGACGCCATACGGCAGTTCCCGGGGCCGCTAGTCGGCGTCTGCGGCGGCTACCAGATGCTGGGCAACCAGGTGCTCGATCCCGACCGCGTCGAGGGCGAACGGGGACGGGCGGCCGGACTCGGGCTTTTGGACGTTGAGACGACCATGCTCAAGGAAAAGCAGACGCACCAGGTGGAGGCTCAACTGGCCGCCGCCGCCTTCGAACTGGCTCCCGGGTCCCCGGCGGCCGTCTCGGGCTACGAGATCCACATGGGGGAGACCGTGCTTGGTCCTGCGGCCCGGCCTTTCGCGCAGATAGCCCGGCGCTCCGGTGCCGCCGCCAGCGTGAGCGACGGCGCCATTTCGCCCGATGGCCGGGTGTTCGGCACCTACCTGCACGGCATCTTCGACAACCCCGGCTTCCGGACCGCCTTCCTGAACAGGATTCGGCGCGGCAAGGGGCTACCCGAGCAGGCGGAGGTCGTTCCGCCTGCCGACCCTTTCGACCAGTTGGCGCTGCACATGGAAAAGCACCTGGACCTGGCGCGCATCTTCGAGATTTGCGGAACGACCGTCACAACGCGAGCAGACGTCCAAGGCAGTGATTGAGGCTCGCGGCTGGAAAAAGCGGCTGTTTGCAGGTAGTTTTGTCCCCCCTATGCAGTAGGGGGGAAGCTGAACGCAGTGAAGCAGGGGGGATACTGCCAACGGTCGCCCATACCAAGTTTCTGAGGTACCTAGCGTGTTGTTAGATCTGCTCCCCGAAGATAGCGCCATCGTCCTGGCAGCGGTCGTCCTCGACCTGGTCCTGGGCGATCCGCGCTGCCTGCCGCACCCGGTGGTGGCGATAGGCCGGCTGATCTCCTTCCTGGAGCCCCGCCTGCGCCGCGCCATTGCTGGCGAGCGGGCGGTCGGGTGCGCCCTGCTGGTGGTAACGGTCGGGGTCAGCTACGGGAGCGCCGCCCTCCTTTTGCGGGGGGCCCGCGCGCTCGCGCCCGGCGCCGGGATCGCCGCCGCGCTCTACCTTTCCTGGGTCTCGCTCGCCGCCCGCTCGCTGCACCTCGAGTCCGGCAAGGTGGCCAAGGCGTTGGAGCGCGGCGATCTGCCCGGCGCGCGTCTCGCGCTCTCCTACATCGTCGGGCGGGAGACCGGGGAGCTCGAGGAAGCGGAGATCGTCAGGGGAGCGGTGGAAACCGTCGCCGAGAACACCGGCGACGGCGTGATCGCGCCGCTTTGCTACCTGATGCTGGGCGGCCCGGCGCTCGCCATCGCCTACAAGGCGGTCAACACGCTGGACTCCATGGTCGGGTACAAGAACGAGCGCTACCTGCAGTTCGGCTGGGCTTCGGCGCGCTTCGACGACCTGGCTAATTTCATCCCGGCCCGGCTCACCGCCCTGCTCATGGTCCTTGCCGCACCGCTTTGCGCCCTGAGCGGCAAGGGCGCCTGGCGCGTCATGCGCCGCGACTGCCGCAACCACTCCTCGCCCAACAGCGGCTTCCCCGAGGCGGCGGCCGCCGGTGCGCTGGGGGTGAGGCTGGGCGGCGTCAACCGCTATTTCGGCAGGGAGGTCGAGAAGCCGACCATCGGCGACGCCTCCATCCCGCTCACCCTGGCGGCCTACGGCGGCGTGGTGCGGCTCATGTACTGCTCTGAAGCGCTGCTGGTCCTCGCCTGGCTCGCGGCAAGGTCCCTCTGCCCCAGTTGATCAGTCTCCCTATCCCCTCCCCCTCCGGGAGAGCAGCTTTCGCGCCGGGGCAGATCCCTACCCCCCACCCTCCCGAAGGGCGGGGGAGAGCTTGTGCAGGCGCGAGGCGTAGAAAAAACGACAACTGCTCCCAACAGGGCCGTTGCAAAGGTATCCCATGTCCAACAGTCACGAACATGGCGGCAACGTCTTCGCCGTCGCCAGGTCCCTGGGGATCTCTTCCGAGGGGATCATCGACTTCTCCGCCAGCATCAACCCGCTCGGCATGGCGCCGGGGGTAAGGCAAGCGCTGGCGGACTGCGTCGAACGCCTGCTGCACTATCCGGACAAGGGGGCGGCCGAGCTCAGGGACTGCCTCGCCGCCTACCACGGGGTGAGCGCCGCGCAGGTCGCGGTGGCCAACGGCTCCACGGAGCTGATCCACCTGCTCCCCCGGATGGTCGGGGGGGGCAGGGGTCTCATCGTCGCTCCCGCCTTCGCCGAGTACGCCTGCGCCCTGGAAAAATCGGGATGGCAGATCGACTACCTCACCCTGGATCAGGAGGACGGCTTTTCCCTATCGCTCCCGAACCTCGCGAAAAAGCTCGCCGGGCGCTACGACATGCTGTTCGTCTGCAACCCGGGAAACCCCACCGGCGCCCTGATACCGAAAAGCGACATCGCAACCCTGCTCGAGCTGACCCGGGAAAACGGCACCTTCCTGGTCCTGGACGAGGCGTTCATCGATTTTTGCGAGGGTGAGTCCGCCAAGGACCTGGTCGGCAGCTACCCGCGGGCCGTGCTGCTCCGCTCCATGACCAAGTTCTTCGCCATACCGGGCCTCAGGCTCGGGTACGCCATCGGCGCGCCGGAGACCATCGGCGCCATCGCCTCCTTGCAGGACCCCTGGAGCGTCAACACCGCCGCCCAGGTGGCGGGGATCGCGTCGCTGGGCGATGCCGCCTACTGCGAGCGCACCAGACGCTACGTTTCCGGCGAGCGGGAGCGCCTGGCCGCGGCGCTCGCCGGCCTCCCCGGCCTCCGCGTCTTCCCGTCGCGGGCCAACTACCTGCTGGTGCGGCTCGGTAACGGCACCAGCGCGGCGCAGCTGCGTGCCCGGCTCTTGGAACGGGGGGTGCTGATCAGGGATTGCGGCAATTTCGAGGGTCTGGACGGGGGCTTCTTCAGGGTTGCGGTACGGCTCAGAGGGGAAAACGACCGGCTGTTGGAACTTTTGGGCGAGATCTGTCGCCAGGACGGCGGGAAGTAAGGCGCCGGCGGCTCCCCGTCGGAGTGTCTCCTGGACGCGGATTCGCGGCAGGAATGCCGCGGCTGCGGCCGGCTCTCAGGCAGGGAAATTGAAAAACCGAAATCCGGCCGCCGCAGCGACGCGCAGGGGGGGTCGGAGCCCTCGGGGGATCGGCTCAACGCTCGGGGAGGGAGAAGAAATCCTTCCTGCGCAGCCTGATCCGCCTGATCTCCTCATTGCAGACGTAACGCACGATGGCGTCGCGGTCCCTCTCGTTGATGTGCATGTAACGGAGCCCCGCGTTGACACAGGAACCGTCCGAGCGCTCCAGCACCTCGCTGTGCACCACCTGCGTCACCACCGGAACCACCTTCGGCTCGGGCAGCGGCAGGTGAAAGGTCGCATAGATGATGTCGTCTATGGTCATCGCCATTTCCGTCTCGGTCCTGAGTCCGCCGCCGCTGATGTTCACGATGCGCGGCAGCCGTCCCTCGCTCGCAATCCGCAACCCTCCGGAGCCGCTTTCCTCGGCGCTGCCTGCCGTCACGTTGAAGAGGGTCACCGGTATCTCGGCGCTCAGCCGAAAGTACTCCCTCAAATCCTCCGACATCACCTGACCGATGAAACCTACCCGCAGGTCCTCGTCAGAGGGCTGGTCCAGCACGACGCAGCGGCAGCGGTAGCCGTTGCCGCTCCCCCCCACCCTGACCACGAGCGGCGCATCGCTCAGCAACTGCACCCCTTCCGGCAGCTTGTCGCGGGAGAGCCGCAGGGCCAGGTGACCGTCCCCTATCGCGGTAACGATGGCGCCGTCGTTGAAGACCCTGTCACCCGGCAGATGCATCTCGACCCTGGCCCGCTGACCCAGATGAAAGTATTCCTTGTAATTGCTGGGTTCTTCCTGCATAGCCCGCCGCCACCCACTCATATTCAATGACAAAAATCCCGAGGTAACGCAGCTCTCCTGCAAGCCGGGAGCCAACGGCACCCCCTCAGCGACTATTCGGTAAAGCGCACGGATCCCGACAGGTTAAAGGAGCACCGCTTTCCGGTCACCGTGGTCCCGGTACGTTAAACCCCTGATCCGCTAGCCATTTGACAGTTTGCGGTCTCACTTTAACACAAACCAACGTATCAATACCATAACAATTATGCTTGACTTTGGGGGCAGGGTCGCTATCCTAAAACGAAATCATTTCTATTTAGGAGCGAGCATGGAGCAGCGTCACGCCCAGGCACTGAAGGATGCCGGGATGAAGGCCACCCCGAAGCGGCTGGCGATTCTCGACATGCTGTATGCCGAGAGCGCCTATGCGAGTCCCGAGGAGCTCTGGAAGCGGCTGCGCGACAGGTTCGACCGGCTCGGGCTGCCGACCGTCTACCGGAACCTGGAGGAGCTCGCGGCAAGCGGGGTGATTTCCAAGGTGATCCATCCGAACCGGCAGCTCTACTATTACTTCTGCCCGAACCGGGAGCATCACCACCACTTCGTCTGTCTTTCCTGCCGAAAGGTGGCGGATCTCCCCTCCTGCGGCATCGAGGCCCTGGAGCGCGAGGTGAGCCAGAGCATCGGCGGGCGGGTGCTCTCCCACATCCTGCAGTTGAACGGGCTCTGCGGCGCGTGCGCCGGGGCCGGAGGTAACCATGAAGTTGCTGGCGAGGCGTAGATGAGCGGGGCCGCCCTCACCATAAAGGGGCTGAGCGCGGGCTACCACGGCTCCGAGGCGCTCAAGGAGGTCTCATTCAGCGTGAATGCCGGCGAGTACCTCGGCATCTGCGGCCCCAACGGCTCGGGGAAGAGCACCCTTGTCAAGGTCATCCTCGGCCTGCTGGCACCGGACAGCGGCGAGGTCTCCCTGCTCGGAACGCCGCAGGCCAGCTTCAAGAACTGGCAGCGCATCGGCTACCTGCCGCAGGGGCTGCAGTTTTTCAATCCGCACTTCCCGGCGACGGTCGACGAGGTGATCCGGTTGGGCAGGCTTGCGGGAAAGAGGTTTCCCAAGCGTTTCAACCGCGAGGATGCGGCTGCGGTGGAGCGGACCATGGAGTGGATGGGGATCGCCCATATCCGGGGGGGGATGATCGGCGAGCTGTCCGGCGGGCTGAGGCAGCGGGTGCTGCTCGCCAGGGCGCTGGTGAACGACCCGGAGCTTCTGGTGCTCGACGAGCCGACCACCGCACTCGACCCGGAGACGCGGGAGAGTTTTTACAAGCTGATCTACGAGATGAACCGGGTAAACAAGACAACCGTGCTGCTGGTGACCCATGACACGGCAACCATAGGGAAGTACGCCTCGCACCTGCTGTACCTTGACAAGAAGGTCATTTTCCACGGCACCTTCGACGACTTCTGCAACTCCACCGAGATGACCGGCTTCTTCGGCGAGCACGGCCAGCACCTGGTCTGCCACCGGCATTGAAAGGCAACGGCGGGGCTAGGGGCTAGGGGCTGGCAAAGGATTTAACCCAACTGCGGGACTAGGGGCTGGGGGCTGGCAAAGGCTTAACCTAACTGCGGGGCTAGGGACTGGGGGCTAGGGGCTGGCAAAGGCTTTAACCCAACGGCGGGGCTGGGGGCTGGGGACTGGCAAAGGCTTAACCTAACTGCGGGGCTAGGGACTGGGGGCTAGGGGCTGGCAAAGGCTTTAACCCAACTGCGGTACGGGCTGGGGCCGGGGGCTGGCAACGGCTTTAACCCAACTGCGGTACGGGCTGGGGCCGGCAAGAGCTGGACCTTCAAATCGTGCTGAGGAATTTACTAGTCCCCAGTCCCCAGCCCCTAGCCCCTGGTTTTAGCCCCTAGCCCCTGTTTTTCGCCCCCAAGAGGATTCATGAATATAACGGAGATGCTCAGTTACGGTTTCATGCAGCGGGCGCTGGTCGGCGGCTCCCTGATCGCCATCCTCTGCTCCGTGCTCGGGGTCTTCCTCGTGCTGCGCCGGCTCTCGCTGATCGGCGACGGGCTCTCTCACGTCACCTTCGGCTCCGTCGCCCTCGCGCTCTTCTTCAGGCTGCACTCCTTCTACATGACCCTCGCGATCATCCCGGTCGTGCTCGCCTGCGCCATGGGAATCCTGAAGCTCGCCCAGAAAGCGAGAATCTACGGGGACGCGGCGATCGGCATCGTGTCCGCCCTGGGGATCGCCACCGGGGTCATGCTCGCCAGCATGGCCGGCGGGTTCAACGTCGACCTCTTCAGCTACCTGTTCGGCAACATCCTTTCCATCAGTTCGAGCGAACTGGCGATCGCCGCGCTCCTCTTTGCCGTCGTCATCGCCGGGATCGTCATCTTCTACAACGACCTCTTCGCCAGCACCTTCGACGAGGAACTGGCCAAGAGTTCGGGGATCGACACGGACCGGATCAACGCGATCCTGGTGCTCTTGACCGCCCTCACCGTCGTCCTCGCCATGAAGGTCGTCGGCATCATGCTGATCTCGGCCCTGCTGATCCTCCCCGCGGCCTCCGCGCTGCAGATCGCCAAGGGGTTCCGGACCGCCATCGTCTGCTCCGCCGGCATCGGCGTCTGCACCGTCGTCGCCGGCATCTCGCTCTCCTTCGTCCTGAACCTGCCGACCGGCGCCACCATCGTGCTGATCAACTTCGCAAGCTTCCTCTGCGCCTTCGCCGCCCGTTCCGCCCTGCGCCGCCGCTGAGGCGCCGCCCTCCTTTCCCCGGGGGCTCCCGGCGCGCGTCGGATCTGCCGGATCTGCCGGCCCGCCGCCAGCTTGGGTGATGCGGCGCTACAGGTAGGGCGAGAAGAGTTTGGCGGCGCCGTCGCGCAGCTTCACCGGGAGGCTGCGGCCGTCCATCTCGGCGAGGGTCAGTTCGCGGGAAGCGGCCACGGCGACGGCGCAGCGCGCCTCCAGCTGGCGGGCGAAATGCAGGTCGTACACCTCGAGGTCCAGCTCGAAATTGAGCCGCAGGCTTCTCGGGTCGAGGTTGGCGCTGCCGATCAGGCTCCAGCTCCCGTCCACCACCATGAACTTGCTGTGGACAAAGGGGGGGGGCTGGGAAAAGATGCGCACCCCCTGCTGCTGCAGCTCCCAAAGGTAGGACCGGCTGGCCCACTGCACGAAGGGGAGGTTGTTCTTCCCCGGGAGCACCAGGGTGATCGACACCCCGCGCAGTGCCGCGGTCACCAGCGCCGCGACCATGGGGCGGTCCGGAATGAAGTAGGGGGTCACGATGGCAACCCGCTGCCTGGCGCAGGAAAGCGCGCCCAGGATGATCCAGTGCAGCTTCCTGAATTCCTTGTCCGGCCCGTCGCTCACGGCACGCACCATGGCGCTCCCCGCCGGAGCCAGCTCAGGAAAGTAGCGCGAGCCTGTCAACTGCTCCCCCTTGGCGAAGCGCCAGTCTTCCAGGAAGGTGCGCTGCAGGTCGGCCACCGCCGGCCCGCTGACCTTGAAGTGCAGGTCCTTCACCTGCTGGCCCGAGCCGGAAGCGAGGTGGCGGTCGCCGATGTTCATGCCGCCGGTGAAGGCGACCTCTCCGTCCACCACGAGGATTTTGCGGTGGTTCCTCAGGTTCAGGTAGCCGCCGGGCTTGAGCGGCAGGAAACTGCGGAACTGCACCGCCGACCCCTTCAAAAGCTTTCTGGCGGTCGGGTGGGAATACTTCTCCCCCAGGCTGTCCACGATGACCCGGACCTCGACCCCCCGGTCCGCCGCCCTCTTGAGCGCGGCCACGAAGCGTTTGCCGGCCGTGTCGCCGTCGAAGATGTAGGTGCACAGGTGAATGGAGGAAGCCCCGAGCTCGATCGCGGCGAGCATGGCGGGATAGGCCTCCTCCCCGTTCTCCAGGGGGACCAGGGTGTTTCCCGGCACCAGGTCCGTGCTGACGACGCGGTCGGAGAGGCGGCGCAGTTCCTTTAGGTAGGAGAGTTCGGCTGGAAGCGGACTGGAGAGGGCGAGATTGCGGCGGGACGGCCAGCGCGGAGCCTCGCCCGCTTCCCGCTGCCAGCGCCTGGCCCTGCTGTAAATCCGGTTCACCCCCATGCCCCAGTAGAAAAGAGGCCCCACCAGCGGGAGGGCGACGCAGGTGAGTATCCACCCGAGAGCCGCGCGCGGATCCCGCTTGTTGATGAGAGCGTGCCCCGCGGAGAGAATCGCGAGCAGCGTCAGCAAACCGATGAGCAGACCGTTGATCACCTGATCCAATGCCCCTCCCGAAAGGGAATCGTCGAATCGCCGGCGCCGTTTTTGGCCGCGCCGGTGCGAAGTTTGGCAGCAGGGCGGGATTATGGAGCAAATGAGGACAAATTACAAGGAAGATGCCGCGTTCCCGGCCCGCGGGGGCCGGCCAACCAAAAGGGGGGGCGGCACAGACGTGCCTCCCCCCGGGTGCCAACCAGCAGCGTGCCTCTCGAATCCCCTAGAGCAGCCCGTAGGGCTCCGCCCGCCTGGTCCAGCCGCTCTGGGGATACTCGGCCAAAAGCTGCTGGTAGGTTTCCTTCAGGGCGGCGACCGCATGGCTCGACTTGTAGCGCGCGACGCCGCGCAGGTAGACCGCCTCGGGGGCAGCCGCGCTTTTCGGGTAGCCGTTCAAAAGGGTATTGAACTGGATCACCGCCTCGCTGAACTGGTCGTTTTCGAATCCGACCTTCCCGATGCCGAGCAGCAGGGAGGCGACCATTTCGTCCGGAGGGAGGAAACCCAAGGTGCGCTGGTACTCCTTGCCGTAGTAGTCGAGGACGATGAGGGTCGGAGTCCAGACCACCCGGAAGTCCGAAGCGAGGTTCTTGGCGCCGACCGGCGCCTGCAGCGGGATCATCCGGTCGGTGATGAAATTCGACACGGCGAGCTCCGGAAAGGTGACTGCGTCCATCTGCCGGCATCCGATGCATTCGGGACTGAAAAAATCGAGCAGGATGCACTTCTGCTCGGCCTTTCCCCGCGACAGCGCCTTGCCCATCTCCGTTTCCCAAGTTATCATGGCAACCTCCTGGCTGATTAACAGCTTCCAAGCTTAAGAGTAGCCCTGCTTTTAGGCATGTCAAGTCCCCTAACAGCTTGCAGTTTTGGGCAAAATGCTTATAATGAAGGCGAGCTTCTCCCGATTCCCCAGCCCCAAAAAGGAAGTACCTTGTCCACCAAGAACCCGCGCCGCGCAGCCTTCGACATATTACTCCGGATTGACAAGGAAAAGTCCTTCGCGGACATCCTGATCGATCACGAGCTCTCCAAAGATATCATCAAGGGCGCCGACCGGGGCCTTTTGACCGAACTCGTCTACGGGGTGCTGCGCAGGCAGGGGACCCTCGACCACATCATCGGCCAGTTCTCCAAGCAGCGCCCGGAGAAGCTGGAACTCTTCGTGCTGCTGCTGCTGCGCCTCGGAGTGTACCAGGAGTTCTTCCTGGACCGGGTTCCGGTCTCGGCCGCGGTCAACGAGACGGTGAACATCGCCAAAGAACTCGCCCCGCGCGCCGCGGGGTTCATCAACGCCATACTGCGCAGCGCCGACCGCGGGCGGGAAAGCATAACCTACCCGGACCGGGAAAGCGCCCCGGTCCAGTACCTGGCCACCCGCTACTCCCACCCCGAGTGGCTCGCGGCCCAGTGGTGCGAGCAGCTCGGCCTGGACGACGCCGAGGCGCTGGCCGCCGCCATGGCGGAGCCGCCCCCCTTCACCATCCGGGCCAACACGCTGCGCATCTCCCGGGAGGCGCTCTTGGAGCGGCTCGGGAAGGAAGGGGTCAGCTGCGCCGCGACGGGCTGGGCGCCGGACGGCATCCGGCTCAACCAGTCGGGCGCCATCACCAGGCTCCCCTCGTTTGGGGACGGGCTCTTCACCGTGCAGGACGAGTCCTCCCAGCTGGCGCCGATCTTCCTCGACCCGCGCCAGGGCGAGCGGGTGCTGGACGCCTGCGCCGCCCCCGGCGGCAAGACTACCCAGATCGCACAGCTCATGGGGGACCGGGGGGAGATCTGCGCCTGCGACGTCAACCACAAGAAGCTGCGCCTGATCAGGGAGACCTGCGACCGGCTCGGCATCGGCTCGGTGCGGACCTTCACCATGGACGCCACGGCCCCCTCCAACGCGCTGAAGGACACCAGCTTCGACCGGATCCTAGTGGACGCCCCCTGCTCCGGGCTGGGCGTCATCAGGCGCAACCCGGAAGGGAAGTGGTGGAAGTCGGCGGCGGACCTGGGGCAGCTGGTGGTGACCCAGTACGCCATTCTCGAGAACCTCGCCAAGTACCTGGCTCCTGGCGGGACGCTCCTCTACGCCACCTGCTCGACCAGCCGGCAGGAGAACGAGGGGGTGCTGGACGCCTTCCTCTCCCGGCACCCCGAATTCTCCGTCGTCGACCTGCGCCCGCTGTTTCCCGGCTACGCCCCGCTCATGACGGAGCGCGGTTTCTTCCGGAGCTGGCCGCACCGCGACGGCATGGACGGCTTCTTCGCGGCGCGCCTGGAGAAATCCGCCGAAACGAGATCATGAAGGAAATCCAGTCAGGAGTTGCCATGAAAAAGATCGCACCATCCATACTCTCCGCAGACTTCTCGCGCCTGGGGGAAGAGATCGCAGCCATCGAGGCCGGCGGCGCCGATTACGTCCACGTCGACGTGATGGACGGCCACTTCGTCCCCAATATCACCATCGGTCCCCTGATCGTCCAGGCGGCGCGCCGCGTGACGCGGCTGCCGCTCGACGTGCACCTGATGATCGCCGACCCGGACCGCTACATCGCGGACTTCGCCAAGGCGGGGGCGGACATCATCGTGGTTCATGCCGAGGCGACCCACCACCTGCACCGCACCGTGCAGCTGATCAAATCGCTGGGCAAGAAGGCCGGCGTCTCGCTCAACCCGGCGACCCCGCTCAACGTGCTGGACTACGTGCTGGAGGATCTCGACCTGGTGCTGCTGATGACGGTAAACCCCGGGTTCGGGGGGCAGTCCTTCATCGACGCCTGCCTCCCCAAGATACAGGCGCTGCGCGGCATCATGGACCGGCGCGGCATCGAGGCGGAGCTGGAGGTGGACGGCGGGGTCAAGACCGACAACATCGCCCGCATCGCCCACGCCGGCGCCGACGTTTTCGTGGCGGGGAGCGCCGTCTTCGGGAGCCCGGACTACGCCGCCACCATCGCCGAGCTGAAGAGGAAGGCAAAGGAGCCGATGCTCTGACACACCTCCCGCGCCAAGAACCGGAGTACCGGGACCCGGCCCAGGTCAGGGAAATGCTCAGGAGCGCGCTCGCCTCGCGCCGGCGGGTGCCGATGGAGGCCGGCCCGGTCCCCGCGGCCGTGCTGCTGCCGCTCTTTCCCAAGGACGGCGAGTTGCACATCCTCTTCACCAAGCGGACCTCGCACCTGACCCACCACTCCGGGGAGATCTCCTTCCCCGGCGGCGTGCGCGAGGCGAGCGACCCGGACTCCGCGGGGACCGCGCTGCGCGAGACCTGGGAGGAGATCGGCATCCTCCCCGGCGACGTGGAGGTGCTGGGGAAGCTGGACGACTGCCACTCCCTGCACAATTACCGGGTCACCCCGGTGGTCGGCATGTTCCCCGCGAACTACGCGCTGACCGTGAACGAATCGGAGATAGAACGGATCATCGAGGTGCCGCTCTCCCACTTCGGCAAACCGGGGGTGTTCCGGACCGAGGACTGGCAGTGGCAGGGGAAGCGGCGCGCCATGTATTTCTACATGCACGGCGAGGACGAGATCTGGGGACTTACCGCGCGGATACTGAAGCAGTTTCTCGACGTTTTGCGGGGCGAGGAAGCCGTTGGGGAGGAGGAGTTCAGCAGGCCCGCGGAGTTCGACTACCCGCCCAACGACTGACGGCGGGAAGCGATCTCCCCGAAAGACCGCTTCCTTGAGCAGGAGATTGCAGTATCCCCCCTGCGTAGTAGGGGGGAAGGCTCGCGCAGCGAGACAGGGGGGTTCTCCCCCTGCCAAAACACCCCCCTGCTTCACTACGTTCAGCTTCACGTCATCGCAACGGCTCATCCTGGCTCTTCTACAAGCCAAAACACCCCCCTGCGGCTTCGTTCAGCTTCCCCCCTATTCCATAGGGGGGACTGATCCCGCCCTTGGCGCCCTGCCTAAAGCCCGACCAGGAGCGGATAGGGGCACACGGGGCGCAGCGGACAGCCGCCGCAGAGCGGCTTTTTCCTGCAGTGGCGCTTGCAGTGCTCCACGATCAGCGCGTGGTACTCGTTGAATAGTCCGCTCTCCAGCGGCAGCGCGTCCATGAAGAACGCGCGCACCTCATCGTAGCTGTCGGTTTCCCGCACCAGTCCCAGCCGGGAGCAGAGCCTCTTGGTGTAGGCGTCCACGACGAAGGAGGGCTTGCCGCCCGCGTAGAGCAGGATCGAGTCGCAGGTTTCCCGCCCGATCCCGCGCACCCCGTTGAGTTCCTCCCGAAGCGCCCGCCAGTCGCCGCCGAACATGGTCTCCAGGCTGCCGTGCCCGCGCAGCACCCAGCCGACGAACTCCTTCAGCCTGGCGCTTTTCACGTTGAAAAAGCCGGAGGGGCGGATCAGTTCGGCAAGGCGCTCCTGCTCGACCTCCCAGAGGGGCTCGAGCGCAAGGAGCCCTGCCCGCCTCAGGTTGACGATCGCCTTTTCCACGTTCTTCCAGTTGGTATTTTGGGTGAGGATGGCGCCGACGCAGACCTCGGCGGGGGTCTCGGCCGGCCACCAGTGCAGCGCGCCGTAACTCCCGAGCAGGGTTTCGAACAGCTCCATGAGGATGGCGTAGCGGGTGCTTTGCGGCAATTCCGACTCGCCTAGGCGACGATGTCGTCGAGGTATTCGCGCGAGTAGCGTACGTAGTTTCCGGCCGAGCGGCTGAGCCAGGCCACCTCGTCCGGGGTGAGGTCCCGCTTGTACTTGGCCGGCGCCCCGACCCAGAGCGTGCCGGGCGGGATGACGGTCCCTTCGGTCACCAGGGCGCGGGCGCCGACGAGCGCCCCCTTGCCGACCACGGCATGGTCCATGACCATCGCCTGCATCCCGATGAAGGCTCCGTCCTCGATGGTGCAGCCGTGCAGGGTGACGCTGTGGCCGACGGTCACGTCGTCCCCGATGATGAGCGGCGCGCCCGGGTCTTCGGCGTGCTTCTTGTGGGTCACGTGCAGCATGGAGAGGTCCTGGATGTTGCTCCGGTCGCCGATGCGGATGAAGTTCACGTCGCCGCGGACCACGCAGTTGTACCAGATGCTCGCCTCTTTGCCGACGCTGACCTCTCCGATGACGACGGCCCCTTCGGCGATGAAGGCGGATGCGTCGATGCGTGGGGCGCTCCCCTTGAATGAACGGATCATGATGCGTCCTGCTCCTTTTGCCGCGAACGCGGCCGTTAGTCCCTCGGTATGGCGAGCATCCGGTCCAGCGCGCGCTTGGCGGGGATCCTGATCTCCTCGGGCACCTTGACGACGGGCTGCATGGTCTCGAGCGATTCCAGCACGTCCTCGAGAGAGGTGAGCTTCATGTTGGGGCAGACCAGGGCCGGGGATGCCAGGATGAATTCCTTGCCCGGGTTTTCCCGCTTCAGGCGCCAGAGGATGCCCGCCTCCGTGCCAATGATGAAACGCCCGGCGCCGGAGGTCCGGCAGTAGTCGTACATGCCGGTCGTGGAGCAGACGTGGTCCGCGAGCGCGACCACCGCGGGGTTGCACTCCGGGTGGCAGACGAAGGGCGCATCGGGGTAGCTCTGCTTGAGCCCCTGCACCACCTCCGGCCGAAGCCTTTCATGAGTCGGGCAGTATCCCTCCCAGAGGTGGAAGCGCTTGTTGGCGAATCCCGCGACGTAGCGCCCCAGGTTGCGGTCCGGGGCGAAGATGATCTCGTCCTCGTCCAGCGAGCGCACCACCTTCACGGCGTTCGCCGAAGTGCAGCAGATGTCGCTCTCGGCCTTGACGGCGGCCGAGGAGTTCACGTAGGTCACCACCGGGACGCCGGGAAGCGAGGCCTTGAGCTCCCGGAGCCCCTCGACGGAAACCATGTCGGCCATCGGGCATCCCGCGTCCAGCCGCGGCAGCAGCACGATCTTTTCCGGCGCCAGTATGGAGGCCGACTCCGCCATGAAATGCACGCCGCAGAACACGATGACCTCGGCGTCCGTCTTGGCCGCCTCGATGGAAAGGGCGAGCGAATCGCCCGTGATGTCCGCTATCTCCTGCACCTCGTCGCGCATGTAGTTGTGGGCGAGAAGCACCGCGTTGCGCTTCTTGAGAAGTGTCTTGATTTCTGACCGTATCGAATGCTGCTCCATGTGCATCACCGCCAAAGGTATGTTTTAAGAAGCTAAACTTACTGTAAACAGGAGAGATAGTAGACAATGTTCAGGTTCATGTCAAACCCTTTAAGGCGCGGGATAAGCAAGCTTGACACTGGACGCCAAAACCTCTATTATTTTTCTAACATTTTTCTGAAGAGGCCGCGGGGAGCAGCCGCGGAAACAAGCGAGGTAGCGAGTATGTTTGGAATCGGGATGCCGGAACTGATCATCATCATGGTCATCGCACTGATAGTCATCGGCCCACAGAAACTCCCGGACCTCGCCAAGTCGCTGGGCAAGGGACTTGCGGAATTCAAGAAGGCCACCGATGACTTCAAGCAGAGCATCGACACGGAAACGAGGAGTACGGAGGAAAAGGAGCACCTGGCACGACTCGCCGAAGCCAAGGCGCTGGCCGAAGCGGAGCGCTTGAAGGAGGCCGAGGAGCTCAAGGCGAGGGTGGAGGGGCTGGAGCGGCCCGCCGCGGAGGTGAAACTGAGCGCCGAGGAGGTGAAGCTGGCGGCGGCGCAACCCGAACCCGAGAAGAAGCCGGCCTGACGGCCTGCCATACCGATGCAGCGCCAAAGCGAGGCGGGGGAGACCCCGCCCCGCTCTTTTTTTGTCCCTCCCGCAGAGGGACTCCCCGGCGGGGAGCCATCCCCCGACCCTGCGTCCCCGAGCGTCCCTAAGCGCCGGCGCGCCGCTGCCCCGCCTCTCCCCTGCCGGACCAGCCCCGTCGCCGGGGCGCCCCCCGCGCACCTTTTCCCCTAGGCAAACGGCGAAAGCCCGCTATAGTTAAGCTTCCTGCTACCCGGGTCAGGTGCCATGTTCGATTGGTTTCGCAAGAAGAAAGCGCAGGAGCGGGAGTTCCCCGACAACGAGACAGCGTTCGCCCACGCCTGCACGCTTGGCTACCGCCCCCTCATCGGAGCCCTGATCCCCGCCCTGGTGCAGGAGGAGGGGGAGCCCGGGCGCGACGGAGAGCACAGCTTCCGGATCAGGCTCGCCGGAGCGAACGGCGGCCTGACCCTCTGGAGCTCCACCCTGAAGGAGTCGCACGGGCACCCCGAGGTGGGAGACCTGGTCGGGTTCCGCATCGTGATGATCGCCAGCGATCTTCCCGAGGAGGCGAGCCTGATCGGCTATCTCGCCTGCCGCCTGGAGCCGGTCCTCGTCACGGGGAAGGGGTGGCGCGCGGCCCAGCGCTATACGCCCGACAACCTCAAGCCGGCCATCCGCCTGGGGTAGCTCCGTTCAACTCCGAGGCGCCATCCGCCACGGCGCCGCGCTCTGTCTGCTGGGGCAGGGGGGGGGAAAGGGGGAGCCCCCCTGCGGGAAGGGGGGCGCACCGGGGGCCAACGTTTGCGGGAACTCCGCCGGGAGGGAGTCGTCGTTTATAGGCCGTCGCCCAGGGTAAGCGAGACCGGGACCGGCTCGGACTCCCAGGTGACTTCGGGGTACAGGGCCTTGTCGAGGCGCAGATAGGTGCCGTCGACACCGGATTCCGCCCACCAGCATTCGGAACCCTTGAGGGGGAGTTTGTCGAACAGGTAGAGGTCGTTGTTTTTATCCCTGGCAAGAAACATAACCGTACTCCTTTGCTGAGGACACCTACTTCACCCGCAGCTTTTCCTTCGCGATTTTGGCCTCTTCCGACTTGGGAAACTCTTCGGTCAGCTTCTTGTAGATGTAGGCCGAACTCTTGGAGTCTCCCATCTCCTTGAAGGCCATCCCCTGTTTCAACATGGCCGCCGGCACCTTGTCCTTCTCGGGGAAGTTCTTGATGACCTCCTGGAACTCGAGGATCGCCTGTTCGAAGTTTTTCTCGCTGTAGTAGGTTTCACCGAGCCAGTAATGCGCGTTGGCCGCCAGCTTGTGCTTCGGGTTCTGGTCCAGGAACTTGGTCAGCAGGTCCCGGGCCTTCGCGGGATCCCCGCCTTTCATGGCGTCGAGCCCCTGCTGGTAGAGTGCCTCCGGCGTCTGCTGCAGCTCGGCGGACCTCTTCTGCTGCTCCAGCACCCCCGCCATCCCCTGCTCCAGCTTGGTCAGCCGCTCCTCCATGAGGGCCAGACGCTTCCCGGTATCCTCCTTCAGCAAAGCCACGTCGTCAGCCGGTTTTTGTGCCTGGATCCGCAGGTCGTCGACCTTGCCGGTCAGCAGCTGCATGTCCACCCGCGCGCTGTCCAGGGTGGCCTGCAGGTCGGCGCCCCCCTTGCGGATCGACGCCATGTCCTTTTGGTACCCCTCGACCTCTTTCTGGAGCGTCTCCAGGCGCTCGCGGTAGCCGCTGAGGGACTTCTCGATCCCTTCCTTCACCTCGCCGCGCACCTCGCCCAGCCCCTTGTCGAGGGTAAAGAGCCGGCTCTTCATCTCGTCCGAATCGCGGCGCACCGACTCGAGGTCGGACTGGCTCGCGCAGCCGACCATGGAAACCATTGCAAAAAAGGCCACTACAACCCTGACTGACTGCATGACAACCCTCCGTCCTGAGGTGGGCGCCGCATGAAAAAAGGAGCCCTCAGGCTCCTTTTTTTACGGCGCGCTCTCAAGCTACTTTATGATGACAAACTCGTCTCTTCTGTTCTTGGCCCAGGCGGCCTCGTCGTGCCCCGGGTCGGCCGGCTTCTCTTCGCCGTAGCTGATGGTGCTGATGCGCTCCGGCTGCACGCCGAGGTTCACCAGGTAATCCTTGGCGGCCTTGGCGCGCCTCTCGCCCAGCGCGAGGTTGTACTCGTCGGAGCCGCGCTCGTCGCAGTTCCCTTCAATCTGCAGCCTTACCGAGGGCTGCTTGCCGAGCAGCTCGGCGTTCTTGGAAAGGGCGGAGCGGGCCTCGTCGGAGAGGGCGGATGAATCAAAGTTGAAATAGATCTTCTGCAGTTCGCTCTCCAGGGCGCCGGTCTCGGGGCTGGCCATCGCCTTGCCCGTCTCCTGCTGCACGGCCGCCTCCTTGGTGGGGGTCTCCGCCAGCGGCTCCCTGGTGCCTGCCGCGGTCTCGGGGAGCGTCCCGGTCTGCCCCGCCTGCGGGGCAGTCCTGGTTGCCTCGGGCACGGCAGGCGTGGGGGAGACGGCCTGGACCGCAGGAGCCTGCTGTTCGGCCTTTACCATGTCCTTCTTGGCACAGCCACTCGACACGAACGTTGCGAGACAAAGAACAACAATGCAGCCGAATATTCTCTTGCGCATTCCCCCACTCCTTTTATTAAAGATTAGTATGCTGGCACCCTGTGCCGCGCGGAACCTCAATGAAACGGAACCAATTATACCTACTTTTTTTGGTAACGCAACGGCTCTTATGCCAGGTTCGGCAAATTACCAGGCGGAGGACCAGGTCGGGTGCGACTCGGAGATCGTGCCCCGGGACACCCGAGTCTGGGCGGTTCCGTCCGCACGCATCAGGTAGATCGCCTCGCTACCGTCCCGCGTCGAACTGAAGACGATGAAGCGGCCGTCCGGCGACCAGCGCGGGTGCTCGTTGCTCCCGAGCGTGGTCAGCTGTGCCTCCTGGGAGCCGTCCGGGTTGATGCCGTAGATCTGGAAGCCGCTCCCCTCCTGGCGGGCGTACACGATGCGGTCGCCTTTGGGCGACCAGCGCGGCGTCACGTTGTAGGCGCCGGAGGTGGTGAGGCGCCGCACCTCCGACCCGTCGGCGTTCATGATGAAGACCTGGGGCTTGCCCAGGCGGTCCGAGACGAAGGCGATCCTGGCGCCGTCCGGCGACCAGGCCGGCGACACGTCGATGGCGGGGTTCTTGGTGAGCCGCGCCAGCTCCTTGCCGTCCCTGGCGATCAGGTAGATTTCCGAGTTGCCGTCCTTGGTCATGACCAGGGCGATCCGGCCGCCGTCCGGGCTGAAGGCCCCCATGGCATTGAGCCCCGGCCGCGCCGAGATGCGCGCCTCCAGTCCGGTGAAGAGCTCCCGCCGGTACAGGTCGGGGTTCCCCTTCTTGTAGGAGGTGTAGATGATCTCCCGCCCGGAGGGGGCGAAGTCCGGGTTCAGGTTGATGGAGCGGTTGTTGGTGACCTTCTGCGGGTTGCGCCCGTCGTAGTCCATGACGAAGATCTCCTTGTTGCCGGAGAGCTTGGTGACGTAGGCGATCTTGCCGGTGAAGGGGCCCTTCTGCCCGGAGAGCACCCGCAGCACCTCGTCCGAGAAGGCATGCCCCATGCGGCGCAGCTCCTTCATGCCGCCGGTGTAGCGCTTGGCGGCCAGGTCGCGGTTCAGCACCGGGTCGAAGAGGCGGCACTCCAGGGTGAGCCCGCCGCCGTTCACCGCGTAGGCGGTCTTCAGGACCAAGTCAGCCCCCGCCCCCCCCGCGCCTGGCGGCGAGACGTTGAACGGGCCGGCAAGGGAGAGGTCGAAGGAGAGCAGATCGACCAGCTCGCGCCCCACCTCGGGTGCGGCAGGGCCGGAGAGCGCGCTGCTGGGGGCCAGGTAGAGCTGCGGTTTGCGGCCCGCCGGGGCGGTGACGTCCAGGTACCCCTCGGCGGCGCGGGAAAGCCCGGGTGCCGACGACAGGAAGATCAGAAGCAGGAAAAGCATTCTCATGGTAAGCCGACCCCTTCCGGCTTGAAGCGGAACACGCGTTCGAAGGGCGCCCCGCCGGGCGGGGGCTTGAAGTAGCGGCCCGCCAGGGTTACCGCCCGGGAAACCGCGTCGTCGAAGACCGGGTCCCCGGACTTCTTCTCCACGCGGTAGTTGGTTATCCGGCCATCGGGCCCGATGCTGATCCGGACCAGCACCTGGGGCGCGCTGGTCTGGGAGGCGATCACGTCCTTGAAGGCATCCTTCAGGCGCGACTGGATGTACGACGCATAGTCGCTCCCCGCCTGGGTCCCTCTGGCGCCCGGCATGCCGACGGCCCCCTTCGCGCCCCCCTTCGCGCCCCCCTTCTTGAGCCGGGCCAGCACCTCGGCCTGCCTGTTCTCCTCAGCCTGCCGCTCCAGCTTCTCCAGCCGCTGGTTGAACTCGCGCCCGTCCTCGACGGGCGCCGGTCCCTTCTCGGCCTTGCCTGGTACGGGGGGGGGGAGCTTTGCCTTGGGCTTGGGCTTGGGCACCGGCAACGCCATGGCGGCAGGGGCCGGAGGCGGCAGCGGCGCCGCGGCGGGCTGGGGCTTTTCCTGCGCCGGGGCCGGGGTTCCGGCCTGGGGCGAGGCGACCGGCAGGGTCACCACGTCGACATAGGTGACCGGCTCTTCAGCCGGGTGGAACACCGCGTCGGCGTTGAGCCAGATGATGAGTGAAGCGACTGCGAGGTGGCAGAGGAGGGAGAGCGCGAACATCCCCCCGGGGCCGGGATATCTCCTGACCATACCTGTCATTTCCGCTGGGGGGACTCCGTGACCATGCCGAGCCGCTCGACCCCGGCCCCTTTGATCTGCGCCATGACCCTGACCACCTCGCCGTAGGGGACCGAGCTGTCCGCCTTCAGGAAGACCTCGCGCTTCTCCCTGCCGGCCAGCATGGAGTTGAGCTTCTCCTTGAGCTGGTCGCCCGAGATCTCGCTCGTGTTGATGAAGGTCCTGCCGGACTTCTCGATGGAGACCACCAGCGTGTCTTCCTTGGGGGCGAGCGACTTGGTCTCGGCCTTGGGAAGGTTCACCTGGACCCCCTGCTGCATCATCGGCGCGGTCACCATGAAGATCACCAGGAGCACCAGCATGACGTCGACCAGAGGGGTGACGTTTATCTGGGACATGGTGCCGCGGTCGCCGCTATCCCTGTTGCCGAGATCCATGGCCTATCTCCCCGCGAAGTTGCGCTGCACGATGTTGAGGAACTCGGTCGAGAAGCTGTCCATCTCCGAGATGAGCACCTTGATCTTGTGCTGGAAATGGTTGTAGCCCATGACGGCGGGGATGGCGGCGACCAGGCCGATGGCCGTCGCGATCAGCGCCTCGGCGATCCCCGGGGCGACGACGGCGAGCGAGGCGGAGCCGGACTGGCCGATCTTCTCGAAGGCGCTCATGATGCCCCAGACCGTGCCGAACAGCCCGATGAAGGGGGCGGTGGCGCCGGTGGTCGCCAGGAAGGTGAGGTATTTTTCCAGGCGGGTGATCTCGGAGGTGGTGGCGCGGCGCAGCGAGCGGGCGATGTTGTCGATCCCCCCGAGGTCCGTGCTGATGATGTTCGGGTCCGCCTTCTCCTCCACCTTGGCCTGCAGCTTTTGCAGCTCGCCGTACCCTTCCTGGAACAGCACCGCGAGCGGGGAGTTGTCGAAGCGGTCCAGCTGGGAGCTGATCGCGTCGAAGCGCTTGGCCTTCCAGAAGAACTCCAGGAAGCGCTCGGAGGCGCCGTTGGCACGGTAGACCTGCAACATCTTGTAGAAGATGATCCCCCAGGAGACCACCGAGAAATAGAGCAGCACGAGCAGCACGAGTTTTACGACCAGGCCGGTCGAAGCGAACATACCCAAGGAACGTACCTCCGGTTAGAGTGTGGTTAAACCGAAAAAATATGCCTTACTCAGGGCGAAGTCAACAGGAAAGCACGCCCGGGGACCGTCCTCAGTAGCAATCGGGCCTTCTGTCCTTCAGGCAGGTGATGCTGGCGCGCCAGTTTTCCATCTCGGCCGGGTCCAGGTCGGCGATCAGTTCGCAGGGGTGGTAGCCACCCTGGGCGAGGATTTCCCCCTTGGGACCGAGGATCAGGCTTCCCCCGAAGAAGTCGAGTTTCCCGACCACCCCGACGCAGTTGGCCGCGACCACGAAGAGCTGGTTTTCCATGGCGCGCGCCCGCAGCAGGGTGTGCCAGTGGTCGTCGCGCGGCTTGGGCCACTCGCCCGGCACGACGATGATCTCCGCCCCCTCCAGGGTGAGGCGGCGCGCGAGCTCCGGGAAGCGGAGGTCGTAGCAGATCATCACCCCGATCTTCCCGACGCTGGTCTGCGCCACCAGGACCGCGTCGCCGCTATCGAGCGCCCGGTCCTCCCCCATCAGGGAGAAGAGGTGCAGCTTCCGGTAGCTCCCCGCGTGGCGCCCCCGGTCCAGCAGGTAGGCGGTGTTGAACACCTTCTCGCCGTGGGCCTCGGGCAGGCTCCCGACGATCACCATGCCGAGCTCGCGGGACAGCGACTCGAGCTCACGCACGATCTCCGGGGTACGCCGGGCCAGCAGGTTCAATTCCCGGTAGGCAAAGCCGCAGCTCCACATCTCCGGGAGCACCGCCAGTTCGACCCCCTGCAGCGCCAGGCGCCGCAGCGCCCCCCTGACCTGAGAGAGGTTGGCCTCGACATCTCCCAGCGCGATGGTGAATTGCACCGCGGCAGCCTTGACAGTTTTCTGCATGCGCCCCCCTTTTTCGGCAAAGGCGAAGTGTAATCCGACACGGTGCGGATTTCAAGAGGCTTCCCGGGGTCGGGGCGCTTTTCCGTGACAAGTTGCAGCGGAATCTGGTAGATAATTGGGAAGGCAACTTTTCTGGCAACTGATTTGACGTCCTGAAACTCTCTGGTTCTGTCCCCCCTATGAGATAGGGGGGAAGCTGAACGTAGTGAAGCAGGGGGGTGTTTTCGCCGGGGGAGAGACCCCCCTGTCTCGCTGCGCGAGCCTTCCCCCCTACTTCGCAGGGGGGACAAAGCTGACGTCCTTCGTTGACTTTAATGGCAGTGAGGGTCAACGACTCGACGACTCAACCATCTCCTTAAGGACCCCATGCGCGCTGGCCTCTACCTACATTTCCCCTTCTGCCTCAAGAAGTGCCTCTACTGCGACTTCGATTCGGCGGCCTCCTCCCCGGCCGAGCGGGACGGCTACCCGGAACTGCTCCTGAGGGAGATGGAGCTGCGGCAGCGTGAGCTCCCCGAGCCGGTGCAGGCCGCGACCCTCTATTTCGGGGGGGGCACACCCTCGCTCATGGACCCCCGGCAGGTCGGGAGCCTGATCCAGGCGGCCGCGGACCGCTTCGGCCTGGAGGCCGGCTCCGAAGTCACCCTGGAGGCGAACCCGGGGACCCTCACCCCCGGACGGCTCGCCGGCTACCGCGCCGCCGGCGTGAACCGGATCTCCCTCGGCGTCCAGTCCTTCGAGGACCGCCTGCTGACGCGGCTGGGGCGGGTCCACTCGAAAGCTGAGGCCCTGGCAGCCTTCGACGCCGCACGCGGGGCCGGCTTTGCCAACATAAGCATCGACCTGATGCACTCGCTCCCCGGGCAGTCCCCCCGGCAGTGGCGCGAGGCGCTGGCGCAGGGGATCGCCCTCGCCCCCGAGCATATCTCCGCCTACGCGCTCTCCGTGGAGGAGGGAACCCCCTTCGCCAGGCTGGACGCCGAGGGGAATCTGCCGCTTCCCGACGATGAGGAGGCGGCGCAGATGTTCGAGGCGACCGCGGAGCTCCTGGTGGGGGCCGGCTACGGGCAGTACGAGATTTCCAACTTCGCCCGGCCCGGCTGCGCCTCCCGGCACAACGGCGCCTACTGGAGCCGCGACAGCTATCTCGGCTTCGGGGCGGGCGCCCATTCCTTCTGGAACGGCGACGGGCTCGGCGAGAGGTGGCGCAACTGCGAGTCGCCCGGGGCCTACCGGGAGGCGATCCTGGGCGGCAACATCCCGCGGGGCGAGCGCGAACTGCTCACCCTGGACCAGGCGCTCTCCGAGAGTTTTTTCCTCGGTCTCAGGGCCCTCGCCGGGATCGACCTGGCGCGCCTGGAGTCGCTCTACGGGGCGGCCGCGCTGGCCCCCCGGCTGGCCGAGGTGGCGCGCCTTGCCGCGAGCGGCGCCCTGCTGCGGGAGGGCGACCGGGTGCGCCTCGCCCCGGACGCCGTGATCCTCGCCAACGGCGTCTTCTCCCGCTTCCTTTGAGGTCCCCTCCCGTACCAGCGGCACCGGCAGGGTGGTATCCGCCCGGGGGGTCGCCTCCCTGCGCGGCAGAGGCAGAGAACCCCTTGACAAAGGATGGGTCCGTTGCTAACTTAGGCACGTTAGCACTCGAACTTTCTGAGTGCTAATCTGCATTTACAAGGGGAAGGTATGGCGGAGCAGCTTTCAGACAGGGGCAAGCGCATCCTCGAGGCGGTCATCGAGGACTATATCGCGACCGCCGAGCCCGTCGGAAGCCGGACCATAACCCGCAGCCACGCGCTGGCGCTCTCCCCCGCGACGGTCAGAAACGTCATGTCCGATCTGGAGGAGATGGGCTACCTCACCTCCCCGCACACCTCGGCCGGCAGGATACCGACGGACAAGGCCTACCGGCTGTACGTCAACTCCATCCTCGAGGTGAAGCACATAGCCCGGGACAACAGGGAGGAGATCCAGCGGCGCTGCCGGCTGGCCGGCAAGGACATGGCGGAGGTGCTCAAGGAGACGAGCCGCCTGCTCTCCTCCACCTCGAGCTACATGGGGGTGGTGATGGCACCGCGCTTCGGCGCCAACGTCTTCCGTCAGGTGGAATTCGTCAAGCTCTCGAGCCGCCGCATCCTCGCGATCCTGGTCTCCCAAAACGGCTCCGTGCAAAACCGGCTGATCCAGCTCGACGAGGAGATCGTCCAGGAGGACCTGGTCCGCATGGCCAACTACCTGAACGAGCTGCTGCAGGGGCTCACCATCTCCCAGGTTCGGGAGCGCCTTTTGGAGGAGATGCACAGCGACAAGGTGCGCTACGACTCCCTGATGTCCCAGGCGCTGGCCCTCTCGGAGGCGACCCTGGGGAGCGACGACCGGGAACTGTTCCTGGAGGGGCAGGCCAACATCCTGGAGCAGCCGGAGTTCGCCGACGCCGCGCGGATGCGCGAGATCTTCCGCGCCTTCGAGAGCAAGGGGCTGATCCTCGACCTGTTGGACCGCTCCATGCAGGCCGACGGGGTGCAGATCTTCATCGGTTCGGAATCCCACCTGCTCCGGATGGAGGGGATGAGCCTGATCACCTCCACCTACATGACCGGCAAAGATACCGTCGGCGTGCTCGGCGTCATCGGGCCGACCCGCATGGGGTACGGCAGGGTGATACCGATCGTCGACTATACAGCGAAACTGATCAGCCGCCTGCTCGAAACCGAGTAGCGCGCACAAAGGAGAGAGTATCCGGATGGACACCAAGAAAAAGCATCCCCACCAGCACGAACCAAAGAAGGACGAGGCGGCAGGGCAGGACCACGTGGAGATCGCGCCCCCCGCGAGCGACGCGGAGCGGGTCAAGGAACTGGAGGAGGCGCTCGCCGCCAAGGGCATGGAGTCGGCGGCCAACTGGGACAAGTTCCTGCGCGAGCGGGCTGACCTGGAGAATTACCGCAAGCGGGTGCAGAAGGAAAAGGAGGAGATCCTCAAGTACGGCAACGAGTCGTTCATCCTGGAGATGCTCCCCGCCGTCGACAACCTGGAGCGCGCCATCTCGCACGCCGAGGGGGACTCGGCGGTCATCGAGGGGGTCAAGCTCACCCTCTCCATGCTGCTCGGCACCCTGAAGAAGTTCGGCGTGACCCCCCTTGAGTCGGCCCCGGGGACCCCGTTCGACCCCGCCCTGCACCAGGCGATGGCCCAGGTGGAGAGCGCGGACCAGGAACCCGGGACCGTCGTTTCCGAGTTCCAGAAGGGATACACCCTGAACGAGCGCCTGCTGCGCCCCGCCATGGTGACGGTGGCGATCGCGCCCAAGGCGGAATAACTGCGCTTCTAGGTTCCATGTTCTGCGTTTGCCCCTGTTTCCTCGTTGCTGAGCGCCAGGCCGGCGCCGATTTTTCGGGCTGCATCTTTGACGTAGGACCTCGAAGGTAGCACTTGGAACTTTTTTCGCCTTTTTTTCGCCTCCCCCTTGTTTTTTACCCGGGGGATGACTAGTTTTCTGGAACAGATACCAATAGGAGGAATACATACATGAGTAGAGTCATCGGAATAGACCTCGGGACCACCAACTCCTGCGTCGCAGTCATGGAAGGTGGCGAGCCGGTTGTCATAGCGAACGCGGAAGGAAGCCGCACCACCCCGTCCGTCGTCGCCTTCACCGAAAGCGGCGAGCGCCTGGTGGGCCAGCAGGCCAAGCGGCAGGCGGTCACCAACCCGGAGAACACCCTGTACGCCATCAAGCGCCTGATCGGACGCAAGTTCGAGACCGACGCGGTGAAAAAGGACATCGCCATCTCCCCGTTCAAGATCGTCAAGGCCGACAACGCCGACGCCTGGGTGGAGGTGCGCGGACAGAAGTACTCCCCCCCCGAGATCTCGGCCATGGTGCTCATGAAGATGAAGAAGACCGCCGAGGACTACCTGGGCGAGACGGTGACCGACGCGGTCATCACGGTCCCGGCCTACTTCGACGACTCCCAGCGCCAGGCGACCAAGGACGCCGGCAAGATCGCCGGCCTCAACGTGCTGCGCATCATCAACGAGCCGACCGCGGCGGCCCTCGCCTACGGCCTGGACAAGAAGAAGGACGAGAAGATCGCCGTCTTCGACCTGGGCGGCGGCACCTTCGACATCTCCATCCTGGAACTGGGCGAGGGGGTCTTCGAGGTGAAGTCCACCAACGGCGACACCTTCCTGGGGGGCGAGGACTTCGACCAGAAGATCATCGACTGGATCGCCGACGAGTTCAAGAAGGACCAGGGGATCGACCTCAGGGGCGACAAGATGGCGCTGCAGAGGCTGAAGGAAGCGGGCGAGAAGGCGAAGTGCGAGCTCTCCACCTCGCTCGAGACCGACATCAACCTCCCCTTCATCACGGCCGACGCCTCGGGCCCCAAGCACCTGACCATGAAGCTCACCCGCGCCAAGCTGGAGACCATCTGCGCCGAGCTGATCGACAAGCTGGAAGGCCCCTGCCGCATGGCCCTGAAGGACGCCGGGCTCTCCCCCTCCGACATCGACGAGGTGATCCTGGTGGGCGGCATGACCCGGATGCCGATCGTGCAGAAGAAGGTGCAGGACATCTTCGGCAAGGTCCCCAACCGCGGCGTGAACCCGGACGAGGTCGTCGCCATCGGCGCCGCCATCCAGGGTGGCGTCCTGAGGGGCGACGTGAAGGACGTGCTGCTGTTGGACGTGACCCCGCTCTCCCTGGGGATCGAGACCCTGGGCGGCGTCATGACCAAGCTGATCGAGAAGAACTCCACCATCCCGTGCCGCAAGTCCCAGGTCTTCTCCACCGCGGCGGACAACCAGCCCGCCGTCAGCATCCACGTGCTGCAGGGGGAGCGCGAGATGGCCTCGGACAACAAGACGCTCGGCAACTTCGAGCTCTCCGGCATCCCGAGCGCGCCGCGCGGCGTGCCGCAGATCGAGGTGACCTTCGACATCGACGCCAACGGCATCGTCCACGTCTCGGCGAAGGACCTGGGGACCGGCAAGGAGCAGTCCATCCGGATCACCGCCTCCTCCGGCCTCTCCAAGGAGGAGGTCGAGAAGATGGTGCGCGAGGCCGAGAGCCACGCGGCCGAGGACAAGAAGAAGCGCGAGCTGATCGAGGCGAAGAACCAGGGGGACAACCTGGTCTACTCGACGGAGAAATCGCTCAAGGAGTTCGGCGACAAGATCGACGCCTCCGAGAAACAAAAGATCGAGGAAGGGATCGCGGCCCTCAAGAAAACCCTGGAGGGAACCGATACGGAAGAGATCAAGAAGGCGAGCGAGAGCCTGATGCAGGCTTCCCACAAGCTGGCCGAGGCGGTCTACGCCAAGGCGCAGCCGGGCGCCGAGGGTGCGGGGGGCGAGCCGCACGCCCACGAGGGGGAGCCTGCCGCCGGCTCCGCCAAGGGCGAGAAGGTCGTCGACGCCGACTTCGAAGAGGTGAAGGACGACAAGAAATAACCACCACCCCCTGCAGGCGAGGGAGCATTTGATAAACAACAGCACGTTCGACAAATAACACTACGCAACGGGCAGCGTCTCAGTAATCGGGACGCTGCTCTTTGCGTTACCAAGGGACATATTTTGGCAAACGGCGACAAGCAGGATTATTACGAACTCCTCGAAGTGAACAGGAACGCCTCCGACACGGAGATCAAGAAGGCCTACCGGCGCCTCGCGGTCAAGTTCCACCCGGACAAGAACGCCGGGGACAAGGCGAGCGAGGACAAGTTCAAGGAGGTCTCCGAGGCGTACGAGGTGCTCTCGGACGCCGAAAAGCGGGCGCGCTACGACCAGTTCGGCCATGCCGCCATGGGCGGCGGCTTCTCCTCCGGCGGCTTCGGCGGAGGCTCCCCCTTCGGCGACATCTTCGGCGACATCTTCGGCGAGGTCTTCGGCGGCGGCAGGCAGAAGGCGGGGCGCGGCAGGCGGGGCGACGACCTGCAGTACAACATGGAGGTGACCTTCGAGGAGGCCGCCTTCGGGGTCGAGAAGAAGATCGACATCCCCTACGCCAAGCGCTGCGAGGCGTGCGGCGGTTCGGGCGCCAAGGCGGGCACCGCTCCCAAGACCTGCCCGACCTGCCAGGGCGCCGGCCAGATGCGCTTCCAGCAGGGGTTCTTCTCCGTCTCCAAGACCTGCTCCCACTGCAACGGCGAAGGGCGCGTGGTGGAGCATCCCTGCCCGAGCTGCCGGGGCGCCGGGACGGTGCGCGACAAGAAGAGCATCTCGGTGAAGGTCCCCGCGGGGGTCGAGACCGGCATCAGGCTGAAACTTTCCGGCGAGGGGGGGCAGGGAGCCAAGGGGGGGGCCAACGGCGACCTCTACGTGGCGCTCACCGTGCGCGAGCACTCGCTCTTCCGGCGCGAGGACAACGACGTCATCTGCGAGATCCCGATCAGCTTCACCCAGGCGGCCCTGGGATGCGAGATCGAGGTGCCGACCCTGGACGGCCGGGTCAACATGAAGATCCCGGAAGGGACCCAGTCCGGCGCCATGTTCAGGATGCGCGGCAAGGGTGTGCCGGCGCTGCAGGGTTACGGGCGCGGCGACCACCTGGTGGTGGCCAAGGTCGAGACCCCGACCAACCTGAACCGGCAGCAGCGCGAGCTTTTGGAAGAACTGGCGCGCATCAGCGGCGAGGACGCCAACCCGATGCGGAAAAACTTCTTCTCCAAGGTCATGGACCTCTTTAATTGACCGGCAGACTCGCCAAAGGGGTGGGGCTGGTGCTGCTGGCGCTTTTGCTCGGCACCTCCCCCCTCCAGGCGGGTATCGGTCCCGGCGAGCCGCAACTGCTGGAGAACGGCGCGTACGGCTCGACCCTCATCTACCGCATCCACACCGCTAAACGACGCGTCATCTGCGTCTTTTATCTTTTCAGGGTCACGGATTCCCCCAGGAACCTGCCGCGCGCCGTGGCGGGCGAGCTGATCGCGGCCCAGCGGCGCGGCGTCGAGGTGACCGTCATCCTGGACGCGGGGAAGCTGACCGAGAGGGAGAACCGGAGCGCCACGCGCCTGCTGGCGCAGGGAGGGGTGCGGGTGGTCTTCGCTCCCGCCGGGGTGACCACCCACGCCAAGGCGGTCTGCATCGACGACCGCTACGTCCTGATCGGAAGCCACAACCTGACCCAGTCGGCCCTGACACGCAACAACGAGCTCTCCGTCCTGCTGGACTCGCCGCAGCTGGCCGCCAGGGTGAAAGGCTACCTGGAGCGGCTCAGATAACATCCCGCGCAGCACCCCCCGCCATGGCAGCACCCGCACGCCATTTCCCTCCCGGGCGCCAGAGCCCCCCCCCCTCGCCCGGCCCGCTGGCGCCTCCCTGAGCCACCCAAGCCCCCCCAGGCAGCAGGCGCGGGGAGCGAGCGGGCTGTTTTCAGTCCTTCCGGAAGGCTATTCCGGGAAAAATCGGCATTAATGTATCCGGCCAGTTTTCTTAGCGTATTTTTATGTCATAGTATCAAGGTTCGGCGACCGGCCGATGGACATGGGAGCGCCTGCATGGCCAGACATGACATGAAAACGCAGATGGGAGCCTCAGTTTCCCTGCTCATGGTCGGGGTGATTTTCCTGTTCTCCTACGTGATCAACGATTATTTCGAAGCCCAGCTCAAGCAGCTGATCTCCAAGCAGCAGTTCTCGATGGTTACCGAAATCTGTCAGAGCATCGACGCCAATCTCCAGCAGTCCCAGCAGGTGCTGCTCGCCGAGGCCCCGCTCTTCCTGTCCATAAACCCGGGGCATCCGGACCAGGTGCAGCAGCTGCTCGACTCGAGGCCGGCGCTCCAGGCGATATTTGACAACGGTCTTTTCCTGTTCTCACGGGAGGGGAGAATAATCGTCGAATCGCCCTACCTCCCCGGCCGGCGCGGGCGCGACATCGCCTTTCGCGAGTATTTCCAAAAGACGGTTTCCAGCGTGAAACCGCAGATTTCGGACCCGTACATCTCCACCCACAGCCCCGGGAAACCTGCGGTCATCCTGACGGTGCCCCTGGTCGGTGCCGACGGGAAGCTGCTGGCCATCTTGGCGGGAAGCCTGGACCTCACCAAGTACAACTTCCTCGGCAAACTGTCGCAGGTGAAGATCGGCGACACGGGCTACCTCTACATGTACAACTCCGCCCGGACCGTCATCATGCACCCGGATCAGCGCCGTATCATGAAAAAGGATGTGCGCCCCGGGATCAACGCGGCCTTTGACAAGGGGATCGAGGGTTTCGAAGGAACCGAGGAGACGTTAAATTCCAAGGGAGTCCGGTCGCTCACCTCGGTGAAGCATCTGAAGACCACCGACTGGATCCTCGCCGCGAATTTCCCCACCAGGGAGGCCTACGCGCCGATCGACAAGGCGAAACATTACGCGAACATCGCGGCCCTCTCCGGAGCGGCCCTTTCGGTCCTGGTCGTCTGGCTGCTCATGCAGTTCCAGATGGCCCCCCTGTCGAGATTCACCGACCGCATCAGAAACCTTTCCATGAAGGACGGGCTGCTGGAACAGATACCGGCAGCGTCGTCGGGGGAGATCGCGGCGCTCGGCTCGGCCTTCAACGAGATGGTCACCCGCCTGGGGAGGGAACACTGCGCCCTGCAGGAAGCCATCGTCAACCTGGAGAACGAAAAGGCGAAGACCCAGGCCATCATCGCCGCCATGGGGGTCGGGCTGACCATCATGAACACCGATTTCAGGGTCACCTACCAGAACCAGCAGGGGATCAGCCTCATGGGGAGTCACGCGGGGAAATTCTGCTATCAGGCCTTTGAGAACCAGGAGACCGTCTGCGCCGGCTGCCCGATGGCCCTGGCTTTTCAGGACGGGCTGATTCACTCCTCGGTGCGCAGCGTCAGCCCCTTCGGGCAGCAGCTCTTTACCGAGATCACCGCTTCGCCGCTGAGAAACGCCAGTGGAACCATCATAGCGGGTATCGAGGTGGTGCGGGACGTCACGGAGAAAAGGCGCATGGAGGAGACCATCGAGCATCTGGCCTTTCACGACACGCTGACCGGGCTCCCCAACCGGCACCTGTTCCACGACCACCTGAGGCAGGCCATCGCCTTCGCGGCCAGGAACAACCAGCTGCTGGCCGTCATGTTCATCGACCTCGACAGCTTCAAGGCGGTGAACGACGAATTCGGGCACGCCATCGGTGACCAGTTGCTGCAGGGAGTGGCCAAGCGTCTGAAGGGTTGCTGCTGCCGCAGCGGCGACACCATCGCCCGCTACGGCGGGGACGAGTTCCTGATCATCCTTTCGGATCTGCAGAACAGCGAGAATGCGACCGTGGTAGCCAAACACGTGCTGGAGGAGCTGTCCAGGAGCTTCATACTCTCAGAGCATGCAGTCCAGTCCAGCGTGAGCATCGGCATCAGCCTGTACCCCCAGGACGGCCAGGACGGCGAGACCCTGGTCCGCAATGCGGACCTCGCCATGTACCAGGCGAAGGAGAGCGGGCGCAACGATTTCCGGTTCCACGGCCCGTCCTCCGAGCGCTCGACGGAGGAAGCCGGGCTGTTTGACCTGCCTGCCGAGAGGTAAATCCCCTTCCAGAAAGCTTCGGGTATCCCGCGCGCCCCCGCCTTCAGGGCGCCTGCCGGCCGCCCGACGCCCGGCATCCCGCCACCCGGCGCTCTGCCGGCAAGCCCCCCACGGCAGGATCACTCGAAACTGCGCTGGTCGAAGATCCGCTTCGTCTTGCGCTCCGAGCGCGGCAGCGTCCCCGGCTCCAGCAGCTCGACGCTGCTCGACACCAGCATGGTGTGCTTGATGCCCGCCGCCACCTGCCTCACGATCTTCCCATCGGGCTCTTCGCAGCGTCCCCGCTCCACGCGCACCAGCATGTAATCGCGGCCGTCGGGTCCGTGATCGAAGAGGACCTGGTATTCGCTGCCGATGCCGGGAACCTTGTGCAGCACCTCGTCGATCTGCCCGGGGTAGATGTTGACACCGCGGAAGATCACCACGTCGTCCGAGCGCCCCAGAATCCGGTCGTGGCGCGGCAGTTGGCAGCCGCAGGCGCACTCCCCCGCCACGAGCCGGGTCAGGTCGCGGGAACGGTAGCGGATCAGCGGGGCTCCCTCCTTGCACAAGGTGGTGAAGACCATTTCGCCGATTTCGCCCGGGGCGACCGGCTCGAGGGTCTGCGGGTCGAGCACCTCGAGGATATAGTAGTCGGCCCAGTAGTGGATGCCGCTCCCCTCGCCGCAGGAAAGCCCGGTACCGGGGCCGTACACCTCGGTGAGCCCGGTGATGTCGTAGATGTCCTGCACGCCCAGGCAGTCGCGCATGGTTTCCAGCATGGCGGAGCTGGAGCGCTCGGCTCCCAGGATGATCTTCTTCAGGTTGAGCTGCTCCCGCAACCCCTGGCGCTGGACCTCCTCCGCCAGGAGCAGTCCCATGGACGCCGTGCAGCAGAAGACCGTGGACTGCAGGTCGATCATGAGGGCGGTCTGCAGTTCGAGGTTTCCCGGGCCGACCGGGACCGCCAGGGCGCCGAAGCGCTCGCAGGCCTGCTGGAAGCCGATGCCGGCGGTCCAGAGGCCGTAGCCGACCGCGATCTGCACCCGGTCCTCGCGGGTGAGCCCCGCGAGCTCGTAGCAGCGGGCGAACATGTCCTGCCAGTCGTCCAGGTCCTTTTGGGTGTAGCAGAGCACCTTGCGCTTGCCGGTCGTGCCGGAGGAGGCGTGGATGCGCACCAGGTCGGCAAACTCGCTGGAGCGCAGGGCGAACGGGTAATCCGCCGCCAGGTCGTCCGCCGTCGTGAAGGGAAGCCGTCGCAGGTCGTCCAGGGTGGCGACGCTGTCCGGCCCGATCCCCGCGGCGCTCAGCCGCTCGCGGTAAAAGGGCGAATGCTCGAAGGCGTGCCGCACGGTCCATTGCAGGCCGCGCAGCTGATGGCCGGGGAGTTCCTCGATAGCGGCCACCTTGGGGGGGAATCTCTTCAGCATGGGTTTCGCTCCATTAAAAACCGGGATTCATTCGGTGGGCCGGCGGGCAGCGGATACCCCGCCGGCTCCGGCGTTCAGGGCGGCCAGCGCTCCCTCCAGCAGGGAGGGTTTGGGCCCCAGTTTGAGGCGGATCACCTGCTCCAGCTCCTCCCGGGTGCAAAAAAGGCGGCCCGTCGACAGGGCGCAACCGATGACGAGCAGGTTGACGGCCTGGGGATTGCCAAGTTGCAGGGAGATCGCGTCGGCGTCGATACGTGCCGTCACCCTCCCCCCCTCCGGAGCCGGCGCCTCACCGGTATTGGCCGCAATCCAGCCGTCGGGCTTCAGGAAGGAGCGGTGCAACGCCACGTTTCCCGGCTTGAGGGCGATCAGCCCGTCGGCGTGCCCCGGCCGCACCAGCGGGCTGGAAAAATCCCCGATCTTCAGGTGGGAGATGACGATGCCGCCCCGCTGGGCCATGCCGTGGGTTTCCGAGGTGAGCACCGGGAGCCCCTTGGCAATCGCGGTTTCCGCCAGCAGCCGGGTGATGAAGAGGATCCCCTGCCCCCCCACCCCGGAGATGATCAGTTGCTGCGAGGTCATATGGTCGCTCCTTTCTGGCCGATCGCCTTTACCGGGCAGACCTCCAGGCACACCCCGCAGCCGGAGCAGATCATGACGTCCACGGCGACCTTGCCGCTGGCCGGGTCGAAGACCAGGGCCGGGCATTCGAACTGGCTGGTGCAGTGCCGGCACCCGGTGCAGCTGGCGTCCACCACGGCCTGGGGCCGCCGGGGCTGGCGCACGCTTTTGTCGACCAGGCAGGGGCTCTTGGCGATGACCACCGCCACGCCGCTTTCCCGGGAGAAGGCCAGCGCCTCCTTGACCAGGGCGGTGAACCCCGGCAGGTCGAGCGGGTCGGCGCTGCGGCAGAACTCCACCCCGCAACCGGTCACGATCGAGGCGATGTCCACCGCCTTCCCGGCGGGGGTGCCTTGGGAGGGGGTCGGCTGGTTGCCGGTCATGGCGGTCGTCGTGTTGTCCAGGATCACCAGGACGAAGCGGGCGCCCTGCACCACGGCGTCGATCAGCGGCGGTATGCCGGCGTGGAAAAAGGTGGAGTCGCCAATGGTCGCCACGACGTCGCACGGCTCGCCGGTCACCCGGTAGGCCTGGTAGAACCCGGCCGCCTGGCCGATGGAGGCCCCCATGCAGAGCACCGTGTCGACTCCTCCCAGGTTGATCCCCAGGGTGTAGCAGCCGATGTCGCTGGTGTAGATCCCCTTGGGAACCGCCTTCTTGATGGCGTAGAAGCTGGAGCGGTGCGGGCAGCCCGGGCAGAGGGTCGGCCGCTTTCCCGGCAGCTCCGGCGCTGCCGGCAGCTCCGGCTGGGGCAGGCCGGCGAACCGCAGCAGGATCCGCTCGATGGTCTCGGGCAGCAGCTCTCCCGCCTCGGGCACGGCGCCGGAGAGCTTTCCCCGCACCTTGCGGTAGTCGCGCAGCTGCATCTCGATCACGCCGGCCGTCTCCTCCAGCACCAGCACCTCGTCATACGCTGTGCGCAGCTGCTCCACGAAGGCCTGGTGCAGCGGGTAGGGCTGCAGCACCTGGAAGAAGGCGAGCCCCTCCCACAGGGAGGCGGCGTCCATGACCTCGCGCGCGTGGGCGGCCGCGACGCCGGAGGCGACCACGGCGCGGCGGCTTTGCGAACCGGGATTCAGGGGGCGCGGTGCGGTCGGAGGGTAGGCCGCCACCCGCGACAGGGTGTCATTCAATTTCAGGTGCAGGTCGTAACGGAACTTGGGGGTGGCCGCCCAGCGCTTGGGATCCTTGCGGAAATCGGCCTTGCGTCCCAGGTCCCGGACCGGCCCGGGGACGATATCCTGGCAGGCATGGCAGACCCTGGTGGTGGGACGCAGCATGACCGGCACCTGGAAATCCTCGGACATCTGCAAGGCGAGCCCGGTCATCTCCCGCGCGTCGTCGGGGCAGGAGGGGTCCAGCACCGGGACCTTGGCCTGCATCGCCATCAGGCGGGAGTCCTGCTCCGTCTGGGAGGAATGGGGGCCGGGGTCGTCGGCGCTGATCACCACGAAGCCCCCCACCGTGCCGAGATAGGCGGCGCTCATCAGCGGGTCCGAGGCGACGTTCAGCCCCACCTGCTTCATGGCGGTCACCGAGCGCAGCCCCGCCTGGCTGGCGGCGTAGGCGATCTCGAAGGCGACCTTCTCATTGACCGCCCACTCCACGTGCATGTTGACGCCCTCGGCTGTACGCCAGGCGTCGATGGCGGTGAGGATCTCGGACGCGGGCGTTCCCGGGTAGGAGGCCGCCACCACGCAGCCGTTTTCCACCAGGCCGCGAGCCATCGCCTCGTTTCCTTGCATCAATATCGATTTTTTTCCCACCAATGAGATCTCTCCCCTGTTGACTGTCATGCAAAGCTGCCATTCTGAGAATTCGGCGCTACTTTGTCAACAAAAACCAACAGAAAAGGGAAACGGACCCGAGACGACGGCGACGGCTGGGCCGCCGTCGTCCCGGGACTTCATGAGGGAAGCAGACCGGAGCCTCCCGGTCCGTGAACCGGCGAGGGAATATCCGTTGCGAAAAGCGCGGGAGAGCGTCGCGAAGGAGAGGGAATCCGTACCTAACGGTGCGGGCAGTCGCCGGGTGGCACCCTGCGTCAACGGGCCGGCCAATTCCATTGTCAAATTTATACCTTGCTTGTGCGGGCGATGATGATTAAAATCCCGTTCCAAAGATGATCGCAGTGCCGCGCGGCTCGTCACAGCGCTGCCCGGCGCAGTGCGGCGAAGCTTGCGCGAGGTACTTGCGCCACCCCATTTTATTATGCAGCGCAGCGGGCGCTTCTGTGTTAGCCTTAATAGGTTTTTTCACCTTCCGGAGGGAACAGGCAGATCATGGAGAACGCACGGATAGAAACGATCCTCAAGGCGGTGAGCGCGGGGACGCTGGAGGTGGCCGAGGCGCTGGAAAGCCTCAAGCACCTCCCCTTCGAGGATTTGGGCTGCGCCACCTTGGATCACCACCGCGCACTGCGCCAGGGGTTTCCCGAGGTGATCTTCGGGCAGGGCAAGAGCATCTCCCAGATGCAGACCATCATCGGCGCGCTGCTGCAAAAAGGGAGCAACGTCCTGGCGACCCGGGTGAACGGCGCCAAGGGGATGAAGCTGAAGGAACTCTTTCCGGAGGCGGTGTACCACAGCGACGCCCGCGCGTTGACGGTCGAGTCGCATCCGGTGAAGATGCGCGGCAGGGGGAAGATCCTCGTGGTCTGCGCCGGCACCTCCGACATCGCGGTCGCCGCCGAGGCGGTGCTGACCGCGCGGCTCATGGGCAACGAGGTGGAACAGCTCTACGACGTCGGCGTTGCCGGGCTGCACCGCCTGCTGGCGCGCCGCGACCTTTTGGCCGGGGCCTCGGTCATCATCGTGGTCGCCGGCATGGAAGGGGCGCTCCCCTCCGTGGTGGGGGGGCTGGTGGACAAGCCGGTGATCGCGGTCCCCACCTCCGTCGGCTACGGCGCGGCCTTCGGCGGCGTGGCCGCCCTCTTGGGGATGCTCAACTCCTGTGCCGCGGGGGTCACGGTGGTGAACATCGACAACGGCTTCGGCGCGGCCTACGCGGCGAGCCTCATTAACCGGGTGCCGGCATGAAAATCCTCTATTTCGACTGTTTCGCAGGCATCGCCGGCGACATGACCGTGGCGGCCCTGCTGGAACTGGGGCTGCCGCTGGAGACGCTGCGCGAGGGGCTGGCCGCCCTCCCCTTATCCGGCTACCTCCTGGAGAGCGCGCCGGTCCTCCGCGGCGGCATCGCCGGGACCTCTTTCAAGGTGCAGCTTTCCGGGGCGGACCAGCCGCACCGCCACTACAGCGGCATCGCCGCGATGATCGAGGCGGCCCCGCTGGGCGCGCGGGTGAAGCAGCTCGCGCAGCGCATCTTCCGGCGCCTGGCCGAGGCCGAGGCCAAGGTGCACGGCGTGGCGCTGGAGCGGGTGCATTTCCACGAGGTGGGGGCGGTCGACTCCATCGCCGACATCGTCGGGACCGCCATCGGCCTCGACTACCTCGGCGTCGACCGGGTCTACGCCTCCGGCCTCCCCTTCGGGCACGGCTTCGTGCAGACCGCCCACGGGCGCCTCCCGGTTCCGGCCCCGGCCACGGCCCAGCTCATGGCGGGGATCCCGCTTTCCGGCGACATCGGCCCGGGAGAGCGGGTCACCCCGACCGGCGCGGCCATCCTGGCGGCGCTCGCCGAGGGGTTCGGGCCGCCCCCCCCGATGCGGGCGCTGGCCTTCGGCTACGGCGCGGGGGAAAAGGATTTCCCGGAACTCCCCAACCTGCTGCGCCTGGTCCTGGGGGAGGGCGCGGCCGCCGGGGAGCCTGCACGGTCCCAGGAGGTGCTGGTCCTCGAGACCCAGCTGGACGACATGAACCCGGAAATCTTCGGCTTCCTGATGGAGCGGCTACTGGGCGCGGGGGCACTGGACGTGACCTTCTCGGCGCTGCAGATGAAGAAGAACCGCCCGGGTACGCTGGTGAGCGTGCTGGCCGAACCGGGCGACCTGGACAAGCTCTCCGGCATCATCCTCTCCGAGTCGACCGCGATCGGCCTGCGCTACTACCCGACCCGGCGCATCACCCTGTCGCGCCGGGTGGAGGAGCGCGTCACCTCGCTCGGTCCGGTGCGGGTGAAGCTCCTGGGCAACGGGCGGGCGGCGCCCGAGTTCGAGGAGTGCCGCAGGATCGCCCTGGAAAGCGGCCTGCCGCTGATCGAGGTGTACCGGACCGTGGAGCGGGAGACCTGGCGGGGATGAAGCGTTTCGTGATACTGTGCGCCACCTGGGGGGGGACCGGCTTCTCCCCGATCGCCTCCGGAACCGTCGGGACGCTGGGCGCCATCCCCTTCTACCTGGCGCTCGCCCGGCTCCCGCTGCCGCTCTACCTCCTGACGACGGCAGCCTTCACCCTGTTCGCCTGCTGGGTCTCGGGGCATGCGGAGGTCGTCTTCGGGGAGAAGGACTCGGGCAAGATCGTGATCGACGAGGTGGCGGGTTACCTGGTCACCATGGTCGCGCTGGAGCCCACCTGGCAGGCGGTGACCGCCGGCTTCCTCCTGTTCCGTCTCTTCGACATCGTGAAGCCGCAGCCCGCCCGCTGGTTCGACCGCTCCCTGAAAAACGGCTACGGGGTCGTTTTGGACGACGTCGCCGCCGGGCTCTACGCCTGCGCCGCGGGCCATCTCCTCACGAGGTTCCTGTGAACATCGCCACCCTTTCCATCGGAGACGAGCTGCTGTGCGGCGAGGTCGTCGACACCAACCAGAGCCAGATCGCCGGCCGGCTCTTCGCGGCGGGGCTCCCGGTGGCGCGGCACCTGACGGTCGCCGACGACCAGGAGGCGATCGCGGCGGCGCTTTCGGAGCTCGCCGCGCGCTGCCAGGCGATCGTCGTGACCGGGGGGCTGGGACCCACGCCCGACGACCTGACCGCGGCAGCCGCGGCGCGTGCCGCGGGGGTCGCCCTGGAGCCCTCCGCCCAGGCGCTCGCGCACCTGGCGCGCTGCTCCGAGCGGGTTCCCGGCGGCCTGCACCCGGCAAACGACCGGCAGGCGCTGGTGCCGCACGGCTCCTCCCTGATTCCCAACCCCCTGGGGACCGCCTGCGGCTTCCAGCTCACCCTCGCGGGCGCCCGCTGCTTCTTCCTCCCCGGGGTCCCCTTCGAGATGGAGCGCATGCTGGAGCAGAGCGTGCTCCCCGCCCTGCTGGCGGAGGCGGGGGGGGACCGGGGGGTGCGCTCCACGCTGAAACTGTTCGGGGTCTCCGAGGCGGCGGCCGCGGCAGAGCTCGACGGCCTGCTCCCGGAGGGCTCCCCGGTCCAGCTCGCCTACTGCGTGAAGTTCCCCGAGGTCCACCTGATCCTGCGCGCCCCCGCCCGGCACGGCGCCCTCCTGGAGGCCGCCGGAGCCGCGGTCCGGGACCGGCTCGGCCGCTACCTCTTCGCGGAGGACGGGGAGACCATGGACAGTACCCTGGCCGCGCTGTTCCGCGAGAGCCGGCTCACCCTGGCGCTCGCCGAGTCCTGCACCGGCGGCCTGATCGCGGAGCGGATCACCCGGAGCGCCGGGAGCTCCGCCTGGTTCCTGGAGGGGGCGGTCACCTACAGCAACGCCGCCAAGCAAAGGATGCTGGGGGTCCCCGCGGAGCTGATCGAGTCCCGGGGGGCGGTCAGCGCCGAGGTGGCGTCCGCCATGGCGCGGGGGGCGCGCGCGGCGAGCGGCGCCGACCTGGCGCTCTCGGTCACGGGGATCGCCGGCCCCGACGGGGGGACCCCGGAGAAGCCGGTCGGCACCGTGTTCATCGCACTGGCGCACCGCGGCGGCTGCCTCGTCGAGCCGTTCCAGTTCCCGGGCGACCGGGACCGGGTCCGGTCCATCACCTGCTTCAGCGCCCTGAACCTGTTGCGCAACTACCTCCTCGCCCTCCCTGGAGCCTCGGACCGGGACCAGCCCCGGCCTTAACGCAAACTCGCGGTTACACCGGTACACTGCCTTGCACATTGCGACCCTCACCCTCTTCATCGCCGGCGACCTCCTGCTCCTGCTGGCGGAGCGGCTCACCTCCCTGCCGGGCTGGCTGCACCTGGCGGCGACCCTGCTGCTCGCCCAGGCGATCCTGATGCTCTGGCTCGCCCTGCGCCGGCGCGAGAGGAGCCTGAGCTCCGGGCTGCGCCACGAGATCTCCGGCATGCAGCAGGTGCTGGCCAAGTCCGTGCGGCGCTACCAGAGCCTCTTGGAGGGAGCGGGGAACGCCATCTTCGTCTGCAACGCCGACACCATCAGGCTGGAGGAGGTGAACCGGATGGCGGCCGAGCTCTTCGGCTACTCCAAGGAGGAGCTCTCCAGCATGCTGGGGCGGGACCTGCTGCACCAAAGCGAGCAGGGCAAGTTCCACGACCTGGTCTGCCGGCTGAACCGCGACGGCAGGGCCGCGGACGCCGAGGGGCTCACCTTCCGCAGGAAGGACGGCTCGCTCTTCCTGGGCGAGATCGATGCCAGGCTGATCGAGCTGGTGGACGAGCAGGTGGTGCACTGCATCGTGCGCGACATCACCGCGAAGGTGCGCACCGAGAAGGAGATCTGGCAGAGGACCCGCGAGCTCTCCATCCTGAACAACGTGCTGACCGGCGTGAACCAGGGGCCCAAGCTGGAGGGGGTGCTGAAGGGGACCCTGGCCGAGACCATCGAGCTGCTCCAGGCGGGGGGCGGCACCATCCACCTGCTGCAGGAGGATGCCGCGCCCCTGCTGGCCGCCGCGCAGTCGGTTCCGGCCCCCCTGGGGGAGCTGATTCAAACCGAGCTCAAGCTCCCCGCCGGGCGCCCGGCGGGGGTGGCCGTGCTGCAGGAGCTCCCCGGCTCCCCCCTGCTGGCCGGCGCCGCCGGCCAGGGGTGGCGGCGCCTGACGGCGGTCCCGCTGCGCGGCCACGACGCGCTGATCGGGGTCATGCATCTGCTGCACGCCACCGAGCGCGAGTACGCCCCGGAGGAGCTGCGCTTCCTGACGAGCGTCGGGACCCAGCTGGGGCACGTCATCGAGCAGACCAGGCTCTTCGCCGAGCTGAGCTGGAAGAGCGCGGAACTCCTGCGCTCCCACCACCTGCTGGAGCGGAGCAGCCACAGCCTCGGCCTCTCCGAGATCAAGCTGAAGCAGAACCTCGCGCTGGTCGAGCAGGCGAACCTGGAACTGAGCCGGCTGGACCGCATGAAGAACCAGTTCCTGGGCATGGTGTCCCACGAGTTCAACACCCCGCTCACCAGCATCATCGCGGGGGCGGAGCACCTGCTGCTGGAGGGGTGCGGGGAGCAAAACGACCAGGTGCTGCAGATGGTGCGCGAGGGGGGGCTGCGGCTCAAGGAGCTGGTCGCCGACCTCTTGAAGCTGATCAAGCTGGAGGCGCGGGGAGACCAGCTCGCCCCGAGCGCCCTGCACCTGGAGCTCTCCCTGACCAGCCTCAGGGAGCAGCTCCAGCCGCAGCTCTGCGAGCGCAGGCAGACCCTGCGGCTCACCGACCTGGACGCCCTCCCCTACTTCGACGGGGACTGGAAGTACCTGGAGCGGGTCTTCAGCGAGCTTTTGCTGAACGCCATGCGCTTCACCCCCGAGGGGGGCGAGATCGAGGTGACCGGCCGCGTGGTGGACTGCGCCGCGCTCAAGGCGCGCCAGACGACCCTGGACCGCTTCAACTCCGGGTTCCTTTCGCGCTGCGGCGAGCGCTGCTACCTGGAGGTGGCGGTGCGCGACAACGGCATCGGCATCCCGGTCGAGGAGCAGCAGGGGATCTTCGAGATCTTCTACGAGGTGGGGGAGATCCGGCACCACTCGAGCGGCAGGAGCAGGCACGAGGGGAAGGGGGCGGGGCTGGGGCTCGCCATCGTCAAGGGGATGGTGGAGGCCCACGGCGGCATGGTCTGGGTGGAGAGCGGCCAGGGGAGTTCCTTCTTCCTGGTGCTGCCGCTGGAGCAGGAGCTGATCCAGCCGGCGCTCTTTTAGCCCCCCGACCGGCGGGACCGGCCGGATCCGACCGGTCAAAGACCAAACGGCAGAGGATAAGCTTGAAATGGCGCACTGGGATGTGCTATGTGTGAAGGGATTTGGCGTATGCGCCTACCCAACCGGAAACGCCCAACGAGGCGATAGGAGATACAAGCGATGGCGATCCTCGACAAGGAAAAAGCGATAGACCTGGCCCTGAGCCAGATTGAGAAGCAGTTCGGCAAGGGAGCCATCATGAGGCTCGGCAACGATGAACCGCTGCCGGACGTGCAGGCCATCCCGACGGGGTCCCTCTCGCTCGACATCGCCCTCGGGGTGGGGGGGGTGCCGCGCGGCCGGGTCATCGAGATCTTCGGGCCGGAATCCTCCGGCAAGACGACCCTCGCCCTGCACATCGTCGCCGAGGCCATGAAGCTCGGCGGGATCGCCGCCTTCGTCGACGCCGAGCACGCCCTGGACATCGGCTACGCCAGGAAGCTCGGGGTGCGCACCGACGACCTGCTGGTCTCCCAGCCCGACACCGGCGAGCAGGCCCTGGAGATCGCGGAGACCCTGGTGAGGAGCGGCGCCATCGACGTGCTGGTGGTCGACTCGGTGGCGGCCCTGGTCCCCAAGGCGGAGATCGAGGGGGACATGGGGGACTCCCACATGGGGCTGCAGGCGCGCCTGATGTCCCAGGCCCTCAGGAAACTGACCGGGATCATCTCCAAGTCGAACTGCTGCGTCATCTTCATCAACCAGATCAGGATGAAGATCGGGGTCATGTTCGGCAACCCCGAGACCACGACCGGCGGCAACGCGCTCAAGTTCTATGCCTCGGTCCGCATGGACATCAGGAAGATCGCGGCGCTTAAGCAGGGTAACGACATGATCGGCTCGCGCACCCGGGTGAAGGTCGTGAAGAACAAGGTCGCACCCCCCTTCAAAGAGGTGGAGTTCGACATCCTTTACGGAGAGGGGATCTCCAAGGAGGGCGACGTCCTCGACCTGGCGGTGGAGCGCAACGTGGTGGACAAGGCCGGCGCCTGGTTCTCCTACGGCAAGGAGCGCATCGGCCAGGGACGCGAGAACTCCCGGATCTTCCTGAAGGAGCACCCGGAGATGCTGGAAGAGATCAGGGCGAAGCTGCTCGCTCCGCCGGAAGCCGTCGTCAAGCCGGCTGCAGCCCCCCCGGCCTAAGCCGTGGAACTCAACGAGATCCTCGGCATAGCCATGAAGGCGAAGGGCTCCGACGTACACCTGAAGGCGGGCATCCCCCCCATCGTCAGGATCGACGGTAAGCTTCGGGCCATCCCGAACGCGGAGCGGCTCTCCGCCGAGACGGTGCGCGGCATGGCCTTCGCCATCATGAACGAGCGCCAGAAGAAGATCTTCGAAGAGAGCTACGAGACGGACCTCTCCTACGGCGTGCCGGGCCTGGGGCGCTTCCGGGTGAACGTCTTCGCCCAGCGCGGCACGGTCGCCATGGTACTGCGCGCCATACCGATCGCCATCCCCTCGCTGGAGGCGCTGAACCTGCCGCCGATCCTGACCAAGCTGGCCCAGGAGCAGCGCGGGCTGATCCTGGTGACCGGCACGACGGGAAGCGGCAAGTCGACGACGCTCGCTTCCATGATCGACTACATCAACGAGACCCGGACCTGCAACATCATCACCATCGAGGACCCGGTCGAGTACCTGCACAAGGACAAGAAGAGCCTGATCAGCCAGCGCGAGGTCGGCTTCGACACCCTCTCCTTCGGCAAGGCGCTCACCTCGGCGCTGCGCCAGGACCCGGACGTCATCCTGGTGGGCGAGATGCGGGACTACGAGACCATCGAGACCGCGCTGACCGCCGCCGAGACCGGGCACCTGGTGCTCTCCACCCTGCACACCCTGGACGCGGCCGAGACCATCAACCGGATCATCTCCGTGTTCCCCCCCTTCCACCAGAGGCAGGTGCGCATGCAGCTCTCCGGCATCCTCAAGGGGGTCGTGTCGCAGCGACTGGTGCCGTGCGCCGACGGCAAGGGGCGGGTCCCCGCCGTGGAGATCATGATCGGCACGGCGCGCATCAGGGACTGCATCGACGACAAGGAGAAGACCAAGCAGATCCCCGAGGCGATTGCCCAGGGCTTCACCACCTACGGCATGCAGACCTTCGACCAGTCGCTCATGCAGCTTTTGACCAAGAAGCTGATCAGCTACGAGGAGGCGATGCGGCAGTCGAGCAACCCGGACGATTTCGCCCTGAAGATTTCCGGCATCTCCTCCACCTCGGACTCCAACTGGGACGACTTCACCTCGGAGGAAGCCCACACGACCGGCGGCGACCTGGTCATCGAGAAGTTCTAGATGCAGCGCGCCTCTGCCTTCGACTGCGCCCTCAGGGTGCTGGCGCTGCGCGACCACTCCGAGACGGAACTGCGCCGCAAGCTGAAGGCCAAGGGGTACGACGAGCCGGAGATAACGGGGAGCGTGGTGCGGCTCCAGGAGCTCGGCTACCTGGACGACTCCCGCTTCGCGCGCTCCTTTGCGGAGAGCTCGATCAGAAACGGCCGCGGGTACGGGGCGCGGCTCAAACAGGAATTGGCACGCCGCGGGGTCGCCGGGGCGATCGTGCAGGCTACCCTCGCCGAGCTCTGCGAGGAGTTCGAAGAGACCGGGGTCCTGGCCGGCACCATTGAGCGGCGCTATCCCGGCTTCGACCCGGCGATCGCGACGGACAAGGAAAAACGCAGGATCGTGGCCTACCTGCAGCGCAAGGGATTCACGCTGGGCGCCATCCTGGCGGCACTTAAGACACAATCCATTTATTGAGGTTTTTTATGACAGGCAGAGAGATCCGGGCACAGTTCTTCAATTTCTTCCAGGCCAAGGGGCATACCCTGGTGGAGAGTTCCAACCTGGTGCCCCGCAACGACCCGACGCTCCTTTTCACCAATGCCGGGATGAACCAGTTCAAGGACACCTTCCTCGGCCTGGAAAAGCGCGACTACGTCAGGGCGGTCAGCTCGCAGAAGTGCGTGCGCGCCGGCGGCAAGCATAACGACCTGGAGAACGTCGGGCGCACCGCCCGGCACCACACCTTTTTCGAAATGCTGGGGAACTTCTCCTTCGGCGACTACTTCAAGAAGGAGGCGATCGCCTTCGCCTGGGAATTCCTGACCGTCGAACTCGGTCTTTCCAAGGAAAAACTCTACGTCACGGTCTACACCGACGACGACGAGGCTGCCGCCATCTGGAATCAGCAGGAAGGGGTGCCGCTGGAGCGCATCTACCGTTTCGGCGAGAAGGACAACTTCTGGTCCATGGGCGACACCGGCCCCTGCGGCCCCTGCACGGAGATCTTCTGGGACAACGGCCCGGGGACCGGCTGCGGCTCTGACACCTGCGCCGTCGGCTGCGACTGCGACCGCTACATGGAGATCTGGAACAACGTCTTCATGCAGTTCAACCGGGACAAGGACGGCACGCTGAACCCGCTCCCCAAGCCCTCCGTCGACACCGGCATGGGCCTCGAGCGGGTCTCCGCCGTCATGCAGGGGGTCACCTCCAACTACGACACCGACCTCCTGCAGGGGATCATCCGCCACATAGAGACCCTCTCCGGCAAGAAGTACCGCGCCGACGAGAAGGACGACGTCTCCATGCGCGTCATGGCGGACCACGCCCGCGCCACGACCTTCCTGATCTGCGACGGCGTGCTCCCGAGCAACGAGGGGCGCGGCTACGTGCTGAGGCGCATCATGCGCCGGGCCGCCCGGCACGCCAAGATGCTCGGGGTGGGCGAGCCGGTGCTGTACCGCATCGTCGACGCGGTGAACCTGATGATGGGGGACGCCTACCCGGAGCTCCTGGAGCGCGAGCAGTACGTGAAGAAGGTGATCCACGCCGAGGAGGAGCGCTTCGCCGAGACGCTGGACCGCGGCCTCGCCATCCTGAACGAGGAGACCAGCCGGCTCAAGGCGGCGGGCGAGACCATCATCTCGGGCGAGGTGATCTTCAAGCTGTACGACACCTTCGGCTTCCCAGTCGACCTCACCCAGGACATCGTGCAGGCCGAGGGGTTCAGCCTCGACGAGGACGGCTTCGCCCTCTGCATGGAGCGGCAGCGCTCCAAGGCCCGCGAGCACTGGAAGGGATCCGGCGAGGAGGGGCTCGCCTCCATCTACAAGGAGCTGCACGGCTCCGGGGTCAGGAGCGCCTTCGTGGGCTACACCCAGCAGTGCGCCTTCTCCCCGATCAGCGCCATCATCCGCGACGGGGTCCAGGTGGAGGCCGCCGGGGAGGGGGAGGAGGTGGAGATCGTCACCATTTCCACCCCGTTCTACGGCGAGTCCGGCGGCCAGGCCGGCGACACCGGGACCATCTCCACCGGCCGCGGGCACCTGAGGGTGACCGCCACGGCGCGCCCCTTCACCGACCTGATCGTGCACCGCGGGACCGTGGTCTCCGGGAGCCTCGCCGTGGGAGACGCGGCGCAGCTGGAAGTTTCCGCGCCGGCCCGCGCGGCCGCGGCCAGGAACCACACCGCGACCCACCTGCTGCAGGCGGCGCTGCGGGAGGTGCTGGGCGAGCACGTGAAGCAGGCGGGGAGCCTGGTCGCCCCGGACCGGCTGCGCTTCGACTTCACCCACTTCCTCCCGATGACCGCCTCCGAGCTGCGGGAGGTGGAAATCCTGGTGAACGGCCACGTCATGGCCAACGCCGCGGTCGAGTCGGTCGAGATGGCGGCGGCCGACGCCCTGGCCGGAGGGGCCACCGCGCTCTTCGGCGAGAAGTACGGCGACGTGGTCCGCGTGGTGCGGGTGGGCGAGGTGAGCAGCGAATTGTGCGGCGGGACCCACGTGCGCGGCGCCGGCGAGATCGGCCTCTTCAAGATCATCTCCGAGGTCGGCATCGCAGCCGGGGTGCGCAGGATCGAGGCGCAGACCGGCACCGGAGCCCTGGCCCTGGTGCACGCGCTGGAGGACGAGCAGCGCGGCATACTGACCCTGCTGAAGGCCGAGGGGGGGAGCGCGCTGGACAAGGTCGACAAGCTGGTGGCCGCCCAGCGCGAGCTGAACCGGGAACTGGAGACCCTGCAGGCGCGCCTCAACGCCTCCAAGTCGGCCGACCTGATCCAGCAGGTCCGGGACCAGGGGGGGATCAAGGTGCTCTCGGTCAAGGTCGACGGGGACCCCAAGGGGCTCAGGGAGCTCTCCGACACCCTGAAGGAGCGCATCGGCTCCGGCATCATCGTGCTCGGCACGGCCGACGGGGTCAAGGCCAACCTCCTGGTGGCGGTGACCTCCGACCTCACCCCCCGCTGGAAGGCGGGCGAGCTGATCAAGGCGATAGCGCCGATCATCGGCGGCAACGGCGGCGGCAAGCCGGAACTGGCCCAGGCCGGCGGCACCCGGCCGGAGCATCTGGCCGAGGCCCTGGAGGCGGTGTACCGGATCATCGGCTGAGCACCAGGCCGGCCACCGGGGGTGCGGCCTCCCCCCGGAACCGGACCTGCCGGAATAAATTTCATTGGAATTGCACACGCGCCGGAAGCTGGTAAGCTCAGTAGGCGCCCCCACGACAAGCCAGGAAGCCCCGATGTTCGAGCTGACCCAAAATTCCGACCAGGAGCTGATCCAGGACAAGGAGCAGAAGACCATCCTCATCGTCGATGACGAGGCGGTGATCCGCGACCTCTGCATGAGGGCGCTGCACGACTACCACGTCCTGGAGGCGGGCGACGGCGAGGAGGCGCTCAGGATCTTCGAGCGGGGCGGGGTCGACGCGATCCTCACCGACGTGATGATGCCCAAGGTGGACGGGCTCGAGCTGCTGAAAAGGATCAAGGACCGGGAGCCGACCCTCGTCGTGATCATCATGACCGGCTACGCCGACAAGGAGCTGATCCTGAAGGCGCTCAAGGCGGACGCCGACGACTTCATCACCAAGCCTTTGAACCTGCTGCAGCTGAAGAGCGCCATGGACAAGGCGCTGGTCAAGAAGGCGCTCAAGGAAGAGATCGCCAACCTGAAGAACCTGGACCGGTTCAAGACCAACTTCCTGTCGCTCGTCTCCCACAAGTTCCGCACCCCGATCACCTCCATCTCGCTCTTCCTGCAGAACCTCGCCGCCGGGATCTACGACCCCTCCGACGAGACGGCGCGGGAGAACATCGGCCTGGTGTACGGCGAGGCGTGCTACCTGGGGCGCCTGGTGACCGACCTGCTCACCTTCTCCTCCGTCATGGACAGCGGCGGCCCGCTGCGCCTGGAGCCGTGCGACCTGACCTCGCTCTTGCCCAAGCTCCTCGGGGGGTCCAAGGAGTGGGCCGAAAAGCGTGGCGTCTCGCCGCGCTGCGACCTGGAGCCGACCCCTGAGCTGCTGCTGGACCGGGAGAAGTTCAGCTTCGCCCTGCAGCAGGTGATCGACAACGCGGTCAAGTTCTCCAAAAAAACCGGCTCGGTCAGCGTCACACTGAGGAACCTCGGGGAGAGCTGTCAGATTCGCGTCGAGGACGACGGCATCGGGATCGCCAGGGAGGCCCTGCCCAAGATTTTCGAGAAGTTCTACCAGGTGGACGCCGAGCGGACCGGCCAGATCCGCGGCTTCGGCCTCGGCCTCTTCTACGCGCGCGAGTTCATCCGCATGCATGGCGGCAGCATCGGCATCGAGAGCGAGCCGGAGGTCGGGACCCGCGTCACCATCAGCATCCCCAACAAGAGCTTGGAGGCAGGGGCTAGGGGCTAGGGGCTGGGGGAAACCGTCCCCGCGCGTACGTATTACATGCTATCCATGCAGGTCGGTATTCGGTTCCGGGGCCTCTCCCTTTGCCAGCCCCTAGTCCCCAGTCCCTAGCCCCTGCCCTTTGGCTGCATCCCTCTTTCAAGTTGATTATTTCCCCCTATCTGCTATATTAACGGCTTTCCATGCAGGTATTGGCTCTACAGAGGCGCCCATGCAAAAACTCATAGAGAAGGCGAGCACACTCATGGAGGCGCTGCCGTACATCAAGCGCTTTTCGGGTAAGACTATCGTCATCAAGTACGGCGGCCACGCCATGGCCGAGGAGAAGCTCAGGAAGTCGTTCGCTCTCGACATCATCCTGCTCAAATACATAGGGATCAACACCGTGGTAGTGCACGGCGGTGGCCCGCAGATCAACGAGACGCTGAAGCGCTACGGCATCACCTCGGAGTTTGTCAAGGGGATGCGGGTCACCGACGCCGAGACCATGGGGGTCGTGGAGATGGTGCTGACCGGCCAGGTGAACCGGGAGGTGGTAGGCTACCTGAACCAGCACGGCGGCCGTGCGGCGGGGGTTTCCGGCAAGGACGGCGGCCTCTTGATTTGCGAGAAGATGCTGCAGCAGGTGCGGCGCGACGACGGCAGCACGGAGACCGTGGACATCGGCTTCGTGGGGGACGTGGTGGAGGTGAACCCCGCCATCCTGGTCGCCCTGGAAAAGGGAGGCTTCATCCCGGTGATAGCCCCGGTCGGAGTCGGCCGCAACGGCGAGAGCTACAACGTGAACGCAGACCTGGTGGCGGGCAAGGTGGCGGCGGCGCTCGGCGCCGAGAAGCTGATCCTGCTCACCGACGTCTCCGGGGTGAAGAGCAAGGGGGGGGAGCTCCTCTCCAGCGTGCCGCTCTCCGACGTCGCCACCCTGATAGAGAACGGCACCGTCACCGGCGGGATGATCCCGAAGGTCACCTGCTGCACCGACGCCCTGGCCGCCGGCGTCAAGAAGGCGCACATCGTGGACGGCAGGATCGAGCACGCGATCCTGCTGGAGATCTTCACCAACATCGGGATCGGGACGGAAATACAGGCGTGAAAGGCAGGGGCCGGGGACTGGGGGCTAGGGGCTAGTAAAAACAGCAATCCCCGAACCGATCCGTGGTTGGACCTGCCCGCTAGGAATAGGTACATAATATCGGCAGGGACAGTGTCGCAGGATACCTGGGTAGTTCCAGCCCCTAGCCCCCAGTCCCCGCCTTTAGGGGTCTTTATGAACTCAGCGAAGTGGATCGAGAAGGCAGACAAGTACATCATGAAAACCTACGGCCGTTACCCGCTGGTGCCGGTCAGGGGCGAGGGGTGCTACCTCTGGGACGCGGAAGGGAAGCGCTACCTCGACTTTTTGGCGGGCGTCGCCGTCAACAACCTCGGGCACTGCCACCCCGCGGTGGTCGCGGCGCTCACCAAGCAGGCGGCGGAACTGATCCACTGCTCCAACTACTACCACATTCCCCAGCAGATCGAGCTTGCCGAGCTGCTGTGCAGCCACAGCTTCGCCGACAAGGCCTTCTTTTGCAACTCGGGGGCCGAGGCGAACGAGGCGGCCATCAAGCTCGCCCGCAAGTACAGCCGCGAGAAGTTCGGACCGGACCGCTACGAAATCATCACGGCGCTCGCCTCCTTCCATGGACGCACCATGGCGACGGTCTCGGCGACCGGCCAGGAAAAGATCCAGAAATTCTTCGACCCACTGCTGCACGGCTTCCGCCATGTCCCCTTCAACGACGCAGGGGCGCTGCAGGCCGCCATCTCGCCGGTCACCTGCGCGGTCATGCTGGAGCCGATCCAGGGAGAGGGTGGGGTCGTCGTGCCGGACGCCGGCTACCTGCAGCAGGTGCGCGAGATCTGCAACAAGCATAACCTGATCCTCATCTTCGACGAGGTGCAGGTCGGCATGGGGCGCACCGGCAAGCTGTTCGCCCACGAGCATTTCAACATAGTTCCGGACATCATGACCCTCGCCAAGGCCCTGGCCGGCGGGGCGCCCATCGGGACCATGCTCGCCACGGACGAGTTGGCGACGGCGTTCACCCCGGGGACCCACGGCTCCACCTTCGGCGGCAACCCGCTGGTGACGGCCGCCGGAGTCGCGACGCTGCGCGTCCTGCTGGAAGAGGGAATCTTGAACCATTGCGAGGAGATCGGCGAATACCTGACGGGAGAACTCGAGGCCTTGGCAAGGAAATTCCCCGCGGTCATCAGCCAGGTGCGCGGCATCGGCCTGATGATCGGAGTGGCACTCGCCATCCCCGGCGCCGATATCGTCAAGAAGGCGCTGGAGCGCGGGCTCCTCTTGAACTGCGCTCAGGAGAAGGTGCTCCGCTTCGTGCCCCCCTTGACCGTCCGAAAAAGCGAAGTGGACGAGATGATCGCCATCTTCACCGGTATTTTGGCGGAACTGCAGGCGTAGCAAGATCGTTTCCGTAGCATCCTCCCCCTCCCTTGACGGGAGGGGGCTCGGGGGAGGGTGAAGCTGCCAACGGAGTACTCCCTGGCGCCGTCCCCCTCTCCCCGCCCCTCCCCCGCCAGGGGGGAGGGAGGAATAACGCCAGACTGATACAATAACCAGGCTGACAAGCCGCCTCAGAAAGAGAGACCCTGACTCCCATGAAAAAAGACTTCCTCGCACTGAGCCAGTTCTCCAAGGCCGAACTGGACGCCATCTTCGCCCTCACCAAGGAACTCAAGCAGAAGCAGAAGGGGGGCGTCGAGCACCACCTGCTGAAGGGGAAGACGCTGGCCATGATCTTCGAGAAGTCCTCGACCCGTACCAGGATCTCCTTCGAGGTCGGCATGTACCAGCTGGGGGGCCACCCGCTCTTCATCAACGGCAAGGACTCCCAGATGGGGCGCGGCGAGCCGATCAAGGACAGCGCCCGGGTCATCGCGCGCTACTGCGACGGCGTCATGATCCGCACCTTCGCCCAGCAGACCGTGGAGGAGTTCGCCAGGTACGCCTCGGTGCCGATCATCAACGGCCTCACCGACCTGCACCACCCCTGCCAGATCATGGCCGACCTTTTCACGGTCATCGAGCACAAGGGGGGCTACCAGGGGCTGAAGTTCGCCTGGATCGGCGACGGCAACAACATGGCGAACAGCTGGATCGAGGCCGCCGCCATCTTCGGCTTCAACCTGACCCTCGCCTGCCCGGTGGGGTACGACCCCGACCCGAAGGTGCTGGAGTGGGCTCGTACCCACACCGCCTCGCAGATCGTCATCACCCGCGACCCGAAGGAGGCGGCCAAGGATGCCGACGTCCTCAACACGGACGTCTGGGCCAGCATGGGGCAGGAGCAGGAGCAGAAGATCCGGGAGCAGGCCTTCGCCGGCTACCAGCTGAACGAGGAGCTGCTCGACCTGGCCCGGGGCAACGCCATGGTGCTGCACTGCCTCCCCGCGCACCGCGGCGAGGAGATCAGCGACGACGTCATCGAGGGTCCGCACTCGGCCGTCTGGGACGAAGCCGAGAACCGGCTCCACGTGCAGAAGGCGATCATGGCCACCCTGATGAAGTAACGACCGCCGGCATCGACCAGATGCTTTTGATCCGACCGATCGGTACGATCCGACGAGTCCGACAGATAAAAACCAGCACACCAAAAGCCTAAAGGAGAACCCATGGCCAAGAAAGAAGTGAAAAAGATCGTCCTCGCCTATTCCGGCGGGCTGGACACCTCCATCATCCTCAAGTGGCTGAAAAACGAATACGGCTGCGAGGTGGTGACCTTCTCCGCTGACCTCGGACAGGGGGACGAGCTGGACCCGGTCCGCGCCAAGGCGCTGGCGACCGGCGCCGACAAGGTCTACATCGACGACCTGCGCGAGGAGTTCGTGCGCGACTTCGTCTATCCCATGTTCCGCGCCAACGCCATCTACGAGGGGCACTACCTGCTCGGCACCTCCATCGCGCGCCCGCTCATCGCCAAGCGCCAGATGGAGATCGCCAAGATCGAGGGGGCCGACGCGGTCTCCCACGGCGCGACCGGCAAGGGGAACGACCAGGTCCGTTTCGAGCTCGCCTACTACGCCTTCAACCCGGCCATCACGGTGGTCGCCCCCTGGAGGGAATGGAAGCTCAACTCCCGCCAGGCGCTGCTCAACTACGCCAAGAAAAACGACATCCCGACCCCGATCACCAAGAAGCGCCCCTGGTCCAGCGACCGCAACATCCTGCACATCTCCTTCGAGGGGGGCATCCTGGAGGATACCTGGCTGGAGCCGCCCGAGAGCATGTTCGTGCTGACCAAGTCCCCGGAGAAGGCGCCCAACAAGCCGCAGTACGTCGAGATCGAGTTCGAGAAGGGTAACGCGGTGGCGGTGGACGGCGAGCGCATGACGCCGGCCCAGCTGCTGGCCCACCTGAACGTCCTGGGCGGCGAGCACGGCATCGGCAGGGTCGACCTGCTGGAGAACCGCTCGGTCGGCATGAAGTCGCGCGGCGTCTACGAGACCCCGGGCGGCTCCATCCTGCGCGAGGCGCACATGGCCGTGGAGCAGATCACCATGGACCGCGAGGTCATGCACCTCAGGGACTCCCTGATCCCGCGCTACGCCGAGATGATCTACAACGGCTACTGGTTCTCGCCGGAGCGCGAGATGCTGCAGGTCCTGATCGACGACTCGCAGAAGTCGGTGAACGGGATCGCCCGCGTCAAGCTCTACAAGGGGCACTGCCGCACCGTGGGGAGGAAGTCCGAGAGCGATTCGCTCTTCAACCTCGACTTCGCCACCTTCGAGAAGGACCAGGTCTACAACCAGGCGGACGCCGAAGGTTTCATCAAGCTTAACTCGCTGCGCCTGCGCATCCGCGCGCTGATGCAGGCAAACAAGCTCAAGTAGCGTATCCCACAGGCTTGGGGAGGTCATAGGGGCACGAGGCATCGTGCCCCTATCCGCTTTATATGGAAAACGGTTTCAAGGCAAGCCACATCGTCACCTCAGTCGTCGCGGTCATCGTCGACCAGGACGAGCAGGTGCTGCTCACCAAGCGGAGCATCCCGCCGTTTCAGGGCGAGTGGGTCATGCCGGGCGGCAAGATCGACCTGGGCGAGCCGATCGTCGAGGCGCTCAAGCGCGAGGTCTGGGAAGAGGTCGGCCTGGAAGTCGAAGTCGGGCGCCTCATCGATGTCTTCGAGCATGTGACGCCGGGGAGCGACAACTACCACTTCATCATCATCTACTACCTCTGCTCGCCCTTGTACTGCGACGTGAACCACAACCGCGACGAGGTGGCGGAGGCGTGCTGGGTCCGGCGTGACGACCTGGCCCGCTACAAGATGCCTGCGGGAGCCCGCTTCATCCTGGGAAAGCTCTTCCCGGAGCACGCCGGGTGAACCTTGCAGCGTGCAGTCACCCCTAAACCGGACGTCACACACCACGCAGCGCGGGTTTCAGCCTATGGTCAAGATCATCGAGCAACACGTCCACCTCGATTTCCCCCTGGGCCACCACCTGCACTGCCTGATCGCCCAGATACCGAACCGGCTCAAGCGCCGGGAGCACCTGTTCGCCCTGAGCGACCCCGACGAACAGTGGCACAAGGTCAAGGGAATCCTCGACCTTGTCGTCGCCGGCGAGGGGAACCTGAAGCGCCTGCACTTCCTGATGTTCCCGGAGAACTCCATCCCGCTCTCCCGCTTCGACGAGATGCTGGCGATCATCGGGAAGGGTTTCCTCCCCAACACGGTCACCATGTTCGGGCTGGAGCAGATCCGCCTGGAAGAGTACCGCCGGATGCTGATCCGCTTCCACTCCGACAACGCCGAGGCGCTGGGGTGCCTGGAGCACGACATCGACTCCGGCGACATCCTCGGCATGCCGGTCAACTGGTGCGCCATCGCCGTGAAGGAGGCGGGCGGCAAACTGCGCGTCTTTCTGGAGGCGAAGACCCACCCCTTCCGGGGCGAGGAGTTCCTGGACAAGGACCACGACCTGTACCGGGGACGCCACTTCTACCTGTTCCGGGGGGAGCCGGCCTGCTTCAACTTCATGACCCTGATCTGCCTGGATTACCTGTACCGCGACCTCTACGCGTCCAACATCAGGCAGATCATCGACCACGCGGACCGGCTCTTTTTCACCATGAGGCAGTCGCTGGACGCCATCTTCGTGATACAGTGCAACCCGAAGCCCGAGCACCACTCGTACCGCGACGTCCTGACCGGCTTTTACGGCGAGTTTCTGGAGGACACCCCGGGGGTGCGCGACACGGCGACCGTGTTCGGCAACTGCTCCGACGACAGCGAGATCGAAGGGGTGCGCTGCGAGACCTGTTACGGAGTCTCTTTCGTGGTTATCAGCGGCAGGCACAAACTGCTAAAATACCAGGAGCGGGAATTCTCCAGCGACGATTTTGACGGGGCGCCGGTCTGCCGGCTGCGCTTCGGCACCGGGACCAGGCTTTACTACTTCAACCTGCCGCTGCACCACGAACTCGATCCGCGCACCTCGCGGGTGCCGCTCAAGGTGCACTCCGTATTGCACTGGATCGAGGGAAGCGGCTGGAGCAAGCTTGGAGACGGTAAGGGATGAAACCTCGGCACGCGGGTTTACCCGAAAAACCAAGGCAAAAAGGGGGATCATGCAAAGACGGTGGTTTAACCTTTTTTTCGGTTGATCCTGCTTCTTTGCCGTTGTTTCCGACCTTGATCCGCGTGCAAGCCTATGACCTCGTTTTTTCACACCATCAACTCAGCAGGAGATTACACCATGTCAGAAAAAGACAAGCTCTGGGGCGGACGCTTCACCCAGCCCACCGATAAATTCGTCGAGGAGTTCACGGCCTCCATCAACTTCGACAAGCGCCTCTACCACCAGGACATCCGGGGTTCCATCGCGCACGCCACCATGCTCGGCAAGCAGGGGATCATCCCGATCGAGGACGTGGAGAAGATCGTCAACGGCCTGAAGGCGATCCTGGACCAGATCGAGGCGGGGAGCTTCGACTTCTCCGTGTCGCTGGAAGACATCCACATGAACATCGAGGCCAGGCTCTCCCAGCGCATCGGCGACGCCGGGAAGAGGCTCCATACCGGGCGCTCCCGCAACGACCAGGTGGCGCTCGACATCCGCCTCTACCTGAGGGACGAGCTGGTGGAGATCTCCGCCTACATCGACCTTTTGATCGACGCGCTGCTCTTCCAGGCCGAGGAGAACGTCTCCGTCATCATGCCCGGTTTCACCCACCTGCAGACCGCCCAGCCGATCCTCTTCGCGCACCACATGCTCGCCTACCACGAGATGCTGAGAAGGGACAGGGGGCGCATGGAGGACTGCCTGAAGCGGACCAACGTCATGCCGCTGGGGGCGGGGGCGCTGGCCGGGACCACCTTCCCGATCGACCGGGAGCATGTCGCGGAACTGCTCGACTTCCCGGAGGTGACCCGCAACTCGCTCGACTCGGTCTCGGACCGCGACTTCGCCCTGGAGTTCTGCGCCGCCTCGTCGATCCTGATGATGCACCTCTCCCGCTTCTCGGAGGAGCTGATCCTCTGGTCCACCAGCGAGTTCAAGTTCGTCGACCTCTCCGACTCCTTCTGCACCGGCTCCTCCATCATGCCGCAGAAGAAGAATCCGGACGTCCCGGAGCTGGTGCGCGGCAAGACCGGGCGCGTCTACGGCAACCTGATGGCGCTTCTGACCGTCATGAAGTCGCTGCCGCTCGCCTACAACAAGGACATGCAGGAAGACAAGGAGCCGCTCTTCGACACCATCGACACGGTCAAGGGGTGCCTGAAGGTGTTCGCCGACATGGTGCGCGAGATGCGGATCAACCCGGTCCGGATGAAGACGGCCGCCGCCGCCGGGTTCTCGACCGCCACCGACGTGGCGGACTACCTGGTCAGGAAGGGGGTCGCCTTCCGGGACGCCCACGAGATCGTCGGCAAGGCGGTGCGCTACTGCATCGAGAACGAGATGGACATCCCCGAGCTCTCGCTCGCCGAGTGGCAGCTCTTCTCCATGAGGATCGAGGACGACATCTTCGATTCGATCACGCTCGAGGCCTCCGTCAACGCCCGCAAGGCGACCGGCGGCACCGCCCTGGAACGGGTAAAGGCTGAGATCGCCCGGGCCAAGGAGGGAAGGTAGACAGGTGGGATACTACCCCCATTTCCCCACTATGGAGTAGGGGGGAAGCTGAACGCAAGTGAAGCAGGGGGGTCTTTTGCCGGGAGGCGCCCCCCCTGTCTCGCCTCGCGAGCCTTCCCCCCCACTTATCAGGGGGGAGAGCACTGATCACGACTTCTGAGGGATTCCGCATGAGACGACCAAGAACAGCGTGCATGACTTTTGTTTCCCTCCTCCTCCTCGCCCTGTGCGGCTGCGGCAAGAAGGGGGCGCTGATCCCGCCCGAGGCGCTGGTGCCGGCCCCGATCAGCAATCTCGCTCTGGCTCAGAAGGGGAACCTCTTCCAGGCAAGCTGGTCCGCCCCGACCAAGGAGGAAGGTGGTTCCCGCCTCAAGGATCTCGCGGGGTTCCTGCTGTTTCGGCGCGTGCTGCTCCCGGCGGACCAGGATTGCGACGAGTGCCAGGGCGCCTATGCCGAGCGGGCCCGCATCGACCTCGACTACCTGCGCGGAGCGAGGCGCGTCGGCGACCTCTACCTCTTCGACGACCCGGAACTGAAAGAGGGGGTGGGCTACCAGTACAAGGTGCGCTCCTTCACCGCGGGCGGCGCGCAGAGCCGCGATTCCAACCGGGCGCACCACACCGCCGTCTCCCCTCCCCTGCCGCCCGTCCTCGAGGCGCTATCCTCCTCCTCCGGCGTGGTCCTCGCCTTCGTGGCCATCCCGCCGGAAACGGGCAAGCTGGCAGGCTACAACGTCTACCGCAGCACAAGCGGCCAGCCGATGCCGCTTGCTCCGCTTAATCCGAAGCCCTGGCCCGGCAACAACTACGAGGACAAGACCCTCCTGACGGGCGTACACTACAGCTACACGGTCCGCTCCGTCGCCGCGCTGCCCAACGGGGAGACGGTGGAAAGCGCCCCCTCGAACACGGCCGAAGGGACGCTGCTGGAGCGGGACTAGCCCTCATCTTGCCTTTTCCTACCGTTCATGATAGAAAACCGTATTCAGTCAAAACATCAGGGCGCCTTCCGGGCGAACCCTTGGAGCATGCATGAAGATCACCAGAGTTGAAGTGGAGCATGTGGCGCGCCTCGCCCGGCTGGAGCTTTCCGAGCCGGAACTGGACACCTTCACGGTCCAGATGGACTCGATACTCGCCTACGTCGAGAAGCTGAACGCCCTCGATACCGAGGGGATCATTCCTACCTCCCACGCGGTGCCGATGGAAAACGCTTTCCGGGAGGACCTGCTCGCCCCTGCCATCGGAGTGGAAAGCGCCCTCGCCAACGCCCCGAAGCACGCGGAGAGCTTCTTCAGGGTGCCGAAGGTCATCGAGTAGGGACGTTAGGCAGCCAAACCGCGACACAGAGGGTGGAGCGATGCCTTCGGCCTTCCCCCCTGCGAAGTAGGGGGGAAGGCTCGCGTAGCGAGCCAGGGGGTTCTCCTCCCGGCGCAACACCGTCCTGCTTCACCACGTTCAGCTTCCCCCCTATTCCATAAGGGGGACCAAACTGCCACTACGTTGGGACGCCGGCCACGCGTCTTAAGATTCTTCCGGAGCGTTATCAATGGAAATTTTCGAGCTTACCCTACATGAACTGCACCAGAAACTGAAGGCGAAGGAGCTCTCCAGCGTCGAGGCGACCCGCGCCATGCTGGCGAGGATCGAGTCGGTGGAGGATCGGGTGAACGCCTTCATCAGCGTCACCCCCGAGCAGGCCCTGCTGGAGGCCGAGGCCGCGGACCGGCGCATCTCTCGGGGGGAGATCGACCTCCTGACCGGAATCCCGATCGGGCTCAAGGACATCTTCATCACCAAGGGGATCCGCACCACCTGCGGCTCGAAGATACTGGAAAATTTCGTCCCCCCCTACGACGGCACCGCCGTGGCGCGCTTGAAGGAGCGCGGCGCCGTCATCGTCGGCAAGCTGAACCAGGACGAGTTCGCCATGGGCTCCTCGACGGAGTCGAGCTACTTCGGCGCCACCCGCAACCCCTGGGATCTCGACTGCACGCCGGGCGGCTCCTCGGGCGGCTCGGCCGCCGCGGTCGCCGCGCAGCAGGCGACCGCGACCCTGGGGACCGACACCGGCGGATCCATCCGCCAGCCGGCCTCCCATTGCGGCTGCGTCGGCCTGAAGCCGACCTACGGCAGGGTTTCGCGCTACGGCGTCATCGCCTACGCCTCCTCGCTGGACCAGGTGGGACCGCTGACCCGCGACGTCACCGACGCGGCGATCATGCTGGGGGCCGTCGCCGGCTACGACCCGCTCGACTCCACCTCCGTCGACACCCCGGTCCCCGACTATCTGGCGGGGCTCTCCGCCGGCGTCAAGGGGCTCAAGATCGGGCTCCCGAAGGAATACTTCATCGAGGGGCTCGACCCCGACGTGAAGCACTCCCTGGACCAGGCGATCGCGCTCTACCGCTCCCTGGGCGCCGAGATCAGGGAGGTGAGCCTCCCCCACACCGAATACGCGGTCGCCACCTACTACCTGGTCGCGACCGCGGAGGCGAGCTCCAACCTGGCCCGCTACGACGGGGTCCGCTTCGGGCACCGCAGCGAAGCGGCACGCGGCCTGGCCGACATGTACGCCAAGAGCCGCGCCGAGGGGTTCGGTAGCGAGGTGAAACGCAGGATCATGCTCGGCACCTACGCGCTCTCCTCCGGCTACTACGACGCCTACTACCTGAAGGCCCAGAAGGTACGCACCCTGATCCAGCAGGACTTCCTGGGCGCCTTCCAGGAGGTGGACCTGCTGCTCACCCCGATCGCGCCGACGCCGCCCTTCAAAATAGGCGAAAAGCTGGCCGACCCCCTGCAGATGTACCTCTCGGACATCTTCACCATACCGGTGAACCTGGCCGGCACCTGTGCCCTGTCGGTCCCCGCGGGCTTTTCGGGCGGCGGGCTGCCGATCGGGCTGCAGCTGATCGGAAAGCCGTTCGGCGAGCAGTCGATCCTCTCCGCGGCCTACGCCTTCGAGAGGGAGACCGACTGGCACAAGCGCAAGGCCGCTCTGTAAAAAAACCGCTGTTTCCCCGGAGCTCAAAAATGAAATACCAGGTCGTCATCGGGCTTGAGGTGCACACCCAGCTCACCACCAACACCAAGATCTTCTGCGGCTGCTCGACCCGCTTCGGCGCCCCACCGAACTCGCAGACCTGTCCGGTCTGCCTCGGCTTACCCGGAGCGCTGCCGGTTCTGAACCGCAAGGTGGTCGACTACGCCATCAGGGCCGGACTCGCCACCAACTGCTCCATCGCCCCGCGCTCGATCTTCGCCCGGAAGAACTATTTTTACCCGGACCTCCCGAAGGGGTATCAGATCAGCCAGTTCGACCTCCCCATCTGCCTGAACGGCCACCTGGACATAGAGGTGGAGGGGGAGCGCAAGCGGATCGGCATCACCCGGATCCACATGGAGGAGGACGCCGGGAAGCTGGTCCACGCCGACCTCCCCGGGGTCGGCGACGACTCCTGCGTCGACCTGAACCGCGCCTGCACGCCGCTACTCGAGGTGGTATCCGAACCGGACCTGCGCTCGCCCGACGAGGCGATCGCCTACCTGAAGAAGCTGCACCAGATCGTCGTGTACCTGGGGATCTGCGACGGCAACCTCGAGGAGGGGAGTTTCCGCTGCGACGCCAACGTGTCGCTCATGCCGGTCGGCTCCACGGTCTTCGGCACCCGCGCCGAGCTGAAGAACATCAACTCGTTTCGCTTCATCAAGCAGGCGATCGAGTACGAGATGGAGCGCCAGGCCGAGATCCTCGACGAGGGGGGGCGCATCATCCAGGAGACCCGGCTCTTCGACCCGAACACCGGCACCACCCGCTCCATGCGCGGCAAGGAGGAGGCCCACGACTACCGCTACTTCCCCGACCCGGACCTGGTCCCGGTCATCATCGACGAGGCCTGGATCGCCGAGGTGCGCGCGACCCTTCCCGAACTCCCGGAGGCCAAGCGGACCCGCTTCGCCGCCGAGCTCGGCCTTTCCGAGTACGACGCCGAGGTGCTCGCCGCCAGCCGCGAGCTCGCAGCCTACTTCGAGGCGACCGTCGCCCTCTTCCCGCAGCCCAAGACCGTCTCCAACTGGGTCATGGGCGAGGTGACGCGGGCCCTGAACGAGGACGGCAAGGGGATCGCCGACTCACCGGTGTCCCCGGCGCAGCTCGCCGCCCTTTTGCAGCTGATGGAGCAGGGGACCATCTCGGGGAAGATCGCCAAGACCGTCTTCGACGAGATGTACAAGACCGGCAAGGAGCCCGCGGCCATCGTCGCCGAGAAGGGGCTGGTCCAGGTCTCCGACACCGGCGCCATCGAGGCGATCATCGATGAGGTGCTCGCCAAGGAGGCGGGCCAGCTCGCCGAGTACCGCAGCGGCAAGGACAAGCTGTTCGGCTTCTTCGTGGGCCAGGTGATGCGTGCCTCCAAGGGGAAGGCGAACCCGGCCCTGGTGAACGAGCTGCTGCTGAAAAAGTTGAACGGGTAAAGATACAACGATCAGGTCGACCGGCCTGCCACTTGGAGAACTGCGTGGCAACTCCCCCACCCCTCCCGGAGGGCGAGGGGTTCTTTATGCTTTCACCAACTCCCATAAACTCCCCCTCTCCCTCCGGTAGAGGGAGAGGGGCGAGGGAGGATTTTTCGAGGTACCAGCTATGTCCTTCAGAACGATAGAGTGGCGCGACAACAAGGTCATCATGATCGACCAGACCAGGCTTCCCTCAGAGGAGATCTACAACGAATACGCTGACTTCCAGGGGGTGGCGGAAGCGATCCGAGGCATGATCATCCGCGGGGCGCCCGCCATCGGGATCGCCGCCGCCATGGGGGTCGCCCTGGGGGCGCGTGACATCATCGCGGACACCTTCGAGTCCTTTTACCGGCAGCTGGAGAACGTCTGCGACGTGATCGGCCGCACCAGACCGACCGCGGTGAACCTGTTCTGGGCCCTGGAGCGCATGAAAAAGGTGGCGCAGCAGCACCGGGAGATGAACCTCAACTCGATCCGGGAGATGCTCAAGGCCGAGGCGATCAGCATCGAGGCGGAGGACCTGCAGATCTGCAAGCTGATCGGCAGGCACGGGGCGCCCCTGGTCAAGGAGGGCGCCTCCATCCTCACCCACTGCAACGCCGGGGGGCTCGCCACCGCGGGGTACGGCACCGCCCTCGGCGTGATCCGCGCCGCCCAGGAAGCGGGCAAGGGGATCCGCGTCTTTGCCGACGAAACCCGCCCCTGGCTCCAGGGGGCCCGGCTCACCGCCTGGGAGCTCATGAAGGACTCCATCCCCGTCACCCTGATTTCCGACAATATGGCCGGTTGGCTCATGAAGAGCGGCGAGATCGACTTCTGCGTCGTCGGCGCCGACCGCATAGCCGCCAACGGGGACACCGCCAACAAGATCGGCACCTACTCCGTCGCGGTGCTCGCCAAGGAGAACCGGATCCCCTTCTACGTGGCGGCCCCGATCTCCACCCTCGACCTGAAGCTCGCCTCCGGCGACGAGATCCCGATCGAGGAGCGCGCCGCCAGCGAGGTGACGCGGATCCAGGGGGTGAGCGTGGCGCCGGAGGGGGTGAAGGTGAGAAACCCCGCCTTCGACGTCACCCCGGCACGCTACATCACCGGCATCATTACCGAGAAAGGGGTGGTGCGCGGCGACTACCAGAGGGAGCTCAGAGCGCTGGTCGGCCAATGAGCCGCTTCGCCCAGTTCGTCACCTCGCTACCCGACGCGCTGGCCGGCCGGTCGCCCCACGGGCTCCCCGCCTTCCTCGAATGGGGAGGCTTCAGTTACGGGGCGCGCTCGGCCGAAAACCTCCGCCTGCTGGGGGAGGTGCTGCAGCCCGAGCAGGTGGCCGAACTCGCCATCGCGGCCCTCGCCTCGCCGCTTCCCGACATGGCGCTCAACGGCGTGGAGCGCATCAGCCTGGTGGCGGGCCGGCAAGGGTTCCTGGAGCTCTGCTCCCGTCGCTCCCGCGTCGCCCAGCTCATGAACATCTGCGGCTCATCCCCCTTCCTCACCAACATCATCTGCAAGGACCCCTATTTTTTCCAGCGCCTCTTCCTGGAGCGCGACATCATGCGCGCCCGCTCCGAGGCCGAGATGCTGGAGACCCTCAGAAGCCGCATTCCTGCAGGAGTCGGCTACCAGGAGGCCTTTCCCCTGCTGCGGCGCTTCAAGTACGCCGAGATACTCCGCATCGCGGCGCGGGACCTGAACGGCCTGGCACCGCTGGAGGAGGTGACGGCCGAACTCGCCGCGCTCGCCTCCGCCACCCTGCAGATCGCCTACGAGGCCGCTCGGCGCGAACTGGTCCGCGAGCACGGCATCCCGCTGGAGCGGGCGCCGGACGGCATGCTGGAGGCCGACCTCGCCATCATCGGCATGGGAAAGCTGGGGGGGAGGGAGCTCAACTTTTCCTCGGACATCGACCTCATCTACTTCTACTCCTCCGACCAGGGGGAAACGGCGGGCGTGCCCGACGACCGGGGCGGGGTGAAGGGAAAGATCTCCCTGCACACCTTCTTCGTGAAGCTCGCCGAGATGGTGAGCCGCGCCATCTCGCAGGTGACCGGGGACGGTTTCGTGTTCCGGGTCGACATGGGGCTGCGCCCGGACGGCAAGGGGGGCGACCTCGCCTCCTCCATGCGCTCCGCGGAGATCTACTACGAGTCGTGGGGGCAGTCCTGGGAGCGGGCAGCCATGATGAAGGCCCGCCCGGTGGCGGGCTCCCTCGAGCTCGGCGAGCAGGTTCTCGCGGCCCTCGACCCCTTCATCTACCGGCGCTACCTCGATTACAACCTGATCGAGGACATGATGTCGATGAAGAAGCGCATCGACGCTTCCCTGGTCCGCAGCCAGGAGGGTGAGGTCAACATCAAGCTGGGGCGCGGCGGGATCCGGGAGATCGAGTTCTTCATCCAGGCGCTGCAGCTCGTCTACGCCGGGAAGAACCCGAAGCTTAGGGAAAGGAACTCCCTGAAGGCGCTCCTGAACCTGAGGGATTCCCGCATCATCAAGGAGGCGGACTGCACCTCGCTTGCCGAGGCCTACCGCTTCCTGCGCACCGTGGAGCACCGCATCCAGGTGGTCCAGGAGCGCCAGACCCACTCGCTCCCCAGGAAGGACGAAGAGATGCGCGCCCTGGCCAGGCGCTGCGGGTACCTGCGGGCGGACGGCCCCGAGCGCTTCAGCGAGGCTCTGGAGGCGCACCGCAGGAGCGTCTCCGCCATCTACGGCGACCTCTTCCTGTCGCGGGACCAGCGCATCAAGGAGGAGGTGCTCCCGGAGGTCTACTTCTTCTTCGACACCAAGGCGGACCCGGACCTGATCAAGGACATGCTCGCCGAGCGCCGTTTCGAGCACCCCGACGCCGCCTACCAGAACCTCCTGGTGCTGCGCGACGGCCCGCCCAGGCTGAAGCTGACCGAGCGCGGCAGGAGGATCCTGGAAAAGATCGCGCCGCTCTTTCTGCAGGAGATCTTCGCCTCCCCCGACCCGGACCTGGCGCTCGCGAACCTGGAGCGCTTCCTGTCTGCCATCAGGAGACGCTCCTCCTTCTACGCGCTTTTGGCCGAGAACCGCGACATCCTGAAGCTGCTCACCTCCATGTTCGGCATGTCCGAGTTCCTCTCCAAGATCTTCATCGGCCACCCGGAGCTGCTCGACAGCATGATCACCCGCGGCTACGCCTACCTGCTGAAGGAGCGCGCCACCATGGCGAGCGAGCTCGACACCATGCTCTCCCAGGCGGACGGCTTCGAGGAGCAGCTCGACGCGATGCGGCGCTACCGCCACGAGGAGTTCCTGCGCATCGGCATGAACGACATCCACGGCAAGATGAAGCAGCCCGAGGTCGCCCTGCAGCTCACCAACCTGGCCGAGGTCTGCCTGGACGCCGCCTGCTGCCTGGCGACCGGCGAGCTCTCGCGCTTCGGCCGTCCCCGGGTCGCGGGGGGTGGCGGGACCAGCCGCGAGGCTGCCTTCGCGATCGTCGCCATGGGCAAGCTGGGCGGCTTCGAGCTCAACTACCACTCCGACCTCGACATCATCTACATCTACGACGGCCAGGGGATGACGGACGGCGAGAAAAGCATCACCAACCGGGAGTATTTCGCCAAGCTGGGGCAGAAGATCATCATGATCCTGACCAGCCAGACCCGCGAGGGGTACGCCTACAAGATCGACACCAGGCTGCGCCCCTCCGGCAACGCCGGCCCCCTGGTCGCCTCGCTGGAATCGTTCCAGAGCTATCACGGCACCGAGTCGCAGATCTGGGAGCGCCAGGCGCTCACCAAGGCGCGGGTCACCTACGGCGCGCCTGAGCTTGGCAAAGCGATCGGGCAGGTGGTCGAACGGGCGGTCTACGGCTTCGGCGCCGACGAGTTGGTGAAGAGCGAGATCCATCGGCTGCGCATGCGCATGGAGCTGGAGCTCGCCAAGGAGACCACCGGAAGCTACAACATCAAGACGGGACGCGGCGGCATGGTGGACGTCGAATTCGTGGTCCAGTACCTGCAGCTAGGCTACGGCCACCGGCACCGGGAGCTCAGGAACTGCAACACCCTGGGGGCGCTGGAGGCGGTGCGGCAGCTGGGGCTGCTGCCCGAGCCCGACTGCCAGGCGCTCGCCGAGGGGTACCGGTTCCTGCGTCGGCTGGAAAACCGGCTGCGCATCATTCACGACTACTCCATGAACGACCTGGGGGGGCCGTTGCACTACCTCAACAAGCTGGCCCGCAGGCTCGGCTACGACGCCCTCCTGAAAAATCCCGGCCAGATGCTGATGGCCGACTACGAGCGGGTGACCAGTGCGGTCCGTGCGGTCTATGAAAAGGTGCTGGGACAGGAGGGATAATGGAAGTCCGGATCTATTACGACGATACCGATGCGGGGGGGGTGGTGTACCATGCCAACTACCTGCGTTACCTGGAGCGGGGCAGGACCGAATTCCTGAGGGACCGCGGGCTCTCGGTGCAGGCCATGCACGAGCAGGGGATCATTTTCCCCGTGGTGGCGCTCGAGATCAATTACCGCTCCCCCGCCCGGCTGGACGACCTGCTGGAGGTGGAGACCGGGATCGTCGCTGTGAAGAACAGCTCCTTCGTCGCGGGGCAGCGGGTGTTGCGCAAGGAGGACGGGCGGCTGCTCGTGGAGGCACGCGTCACCCTGGCCTGCGTTGGGGAAGGGATGCGGGCCCAGCGCCTGCCGCCGGAATTGCGGGAGCTGCTGGTTTCGGAGATCGTCTGACCCGCGCCCGCCAGCTGATTCGCCGCCTTAATCGGTCGGATCGGCCTGCTCCGACCGATCCGACCGATTAGGGCGAAATCAGCGGGCCCGGCGCTCCTCCAGGAACATGTCGATCGCCAGCAGGAACACCCCGATGCAGATGGCGGAGTCGGCGATGTTGAAGGCGGGCCAGTGGTGGTCGTACCAGTGCGCGTCCAGGAAGTCGATGACCTCGCCGAGTCTGACCCGGTCGATCAGGTTGCCGAGCGCCCCCGAGAAGATCAGCGACAGCGAACCGGCGGCGAGCCTCTGGTCGTCGCGCAGCTTCTTGATCACGACAAAGATGACGCAGACGGCGACGGCGGAGACCAGCAGGAAGAAGGGAAGCCGGTAGGCGGAATTGGCCAGGATGCCGAAGGCTGCCCCCTTGTTCCTCAGGTAGGTGATGTTGAAGAAGTTCTCGATGACGGCTATGGAACTGTGCAGCGCCATGCTCCGGTCGATGTAGAGCTTGGTGGCCTGGTCCAGGACCAGCACGAGCGCCGAGACCACCAGCAGAATCCGATATCTGAATGTCATGGAATATCCTGTCTTTTCAGGCGTTTTTTTTTGGCCGGGCGCAGGCAACTGCCGCCGCCCGGCCTGGTGTCTAGGGGCGCAAGGCACCTCAAGGAGGCCAAGGTCCCAAAGTGTCGGGTACGGCGCTACTGCACCGCCGCCAGGCACTTGGGGCAGAGGGTCGGATGCTCCGGGTCCCGGCCGATCTCCTCGTCGTAGCACCAGCAGCGCTCGCACTTCGCGCCGGGCGCGGCGCTCACCAGGATCTCCAGCGCCTCGCCACCCTCCGCCCGGTACACCTCCTCGCCGGAGAGCTCGTCGACCAGCCCCGCCTTGGAAACGATGAAGATGCTTGCCAGTTCACCCTGGAATTCGCGCAGCAGCTCGCCCGTCTCGCCGGCAGCCTTGATGGCAACCGCCGCGTCGAGGGAGTGGCCGACCACCTTCCTGACGCGGGCCAGTTCGAGCGCCTTGGAAACCTCCCCGCGCACCTTCATGATCTTTTCCCAGCGAACCGCGAGCAGGTCGTCCTTGCACTCGGGGGTCAGCGCGGGGAAGAGCGCCAGATGGACGCTCGCCTCGCGGGCCCCCGGCAGGTCGGCCCAGACCTCCTCGGCGGTGAAGGAGAGCACCGGCGCCACCATGCGCACCAGGTTGTCCAGGATGGTGTACATGACGGTCTGTGCGCTTCTTCTGGCCAGCGAGGAGTCCTTGCTGGTGTAGACCCGGTCCTTCAGGATGTCGAGGTAGAAGGAGCTCATCTCGACGGTGCAAAACCCGTTCACCGCGTGGTACAGGATGTGGAACTCGCAGTCGTTGTAGGAGGCAAGCACCTTTTCCTTCAAGAGCTCCAGCTGGTGCATGGCCCAGCGGTCGATCTCGGGCATTTCCGGGTAGGCCACGGCGTGGGCCGCGGGCTCGAAGTCGTGGATGTTGCCCAGGATGTAGCGGCAGGTGTTCCTGATGCGGCGGTAGCTCTCGGAGAGCCGGGTCAGGATCTCCTGGGAGATGCGCAGGTCCTCGCGGTAGTCCTGGGCAGCCACCCAGAGCCTGAGCACGTCGGCCCCGAACTTCTTGATGACGTCCTCGGGGGCCACGACGTTACCGACCGACTTGCTCATCTTGCGGCCGGAACCGTCCATGACGAAGCCGTGGGTCAGCACGTTCCTGTAGGGCGCCCTGCCGCGGGTGCCGACCGAGGCGAGCAGGGAGGAGTGGAACCAGCCGCGGTGCTGGTCGCTCCCCTCCAGGTACAGGTCGGCGGGGCTCCCCAGGTTCGGGCGCAGTTCGAGGACCGCCGCGTGGGAAACGCCGGAGTCGAACCAGACGTCCAGGATGTCGGTCTCCTTGTCGAAATCGCCCTTGCCGCAGGACGGGCAGGCGGTTCCCTCCGGCAGGAAGGCGGCGGCGTCCCAGTCGTACCAGATGTCGGAGCCGTGCTCGGAAAAAAGGTCCGCGACGTGGTGCATGACCTTGGCGTCCGCCATGACCTCCCCGCACCCCTTGCAGTAAAACGCCGTGATCGGCACCCCCCAGGAGCGCTGCCGGGAGACGCACCAGTCCGGGCGGTTCTCGATCATGCCGTAGATGCGCTCCTTGCCCCACTTCGGGATCCAGTTCACCGAGTTGATCTGGGCGAGGGCGTTCCCGCGCAAGCCGTTCCTCTCCATGGAGATGAACCACTGCTCGGTGGCCCGGAAGATGATCGGCTTCTTGCAGCGCCAGCAGTGCGGGTAGGAGTGGGAGATCTCCTTCTGCCCCAGGAGCGCCCCCACCTCGACCAGCTTCTCGATGACGTGCTTGTTGGCGTCGAAGACGAACTGGCCGGCGAAGAACTCTATGTTCTCGTAGAAGCGCCCGCGGTTGTCGACCGGGTTGTAGATCTCCAGCCCTTCCTTGAGGCCGAGCTCGTAGTCCTCCTGGCCGTGCCCGGGAGCGGTGTGCACGCAGCCGGTCCCGGCCTCCAGGGTGACGTGCTCGCCCAGGAGGATCACGGAGTCCTGATCGTAAAACGGGTGACGGCAGAGCCTGTGGTCGAGAAGCGTGGACGGGAAGGTCGCCAGCACGGCCCCCTGCGCCCCGATCTGCGCCAGGAAGCTCTCCTTCAGGCCATCGGCGACGATGAGGACTTCGCCGTTGACAAGGAGCGCCACGTAGTCGAGTTCCGGGTGGATCGCCACGGCGAGGTTCGCCGGCAGGGTCCAGGGTGTCGTGGTCCAGATCACCATGGAAGCCTCTTTCCCGGCTATTTCCGGGATGGCGGCGCCCAGCTCCTCCTTCAGGGCGAACTTCACGAACACCGAGGGGGAGTTGTGGTCCGCGTACTCCACCTCTGCCTCGGCGAGCGCCGTGCCGCAGGAGGAGCACCAGTGCACCGGCTTCTTCCCCTTGTAGAGCCCGCCGTTCTCGGCAAAGCGGGCCAGCTCCCGGGCGATCGCCCCCTCGTAGCTGTGGTGCAGGGTCAGGTAGGGGGTTTCCCACTCGCCGAAGATGCCCAGGCGCTCGAACTCGGCGCGCTGGATCGCCACGAACTTGGCGGCGTACTCCCGGCAGAGCTTGCGCATCTGCAGCTTGGAGACCTCGTGCTTCTTGGAGCCCAGGTTCTTCTCCACCTGCAGCTCGATGGGGAGCCCGTGGCAGTCCCACCCCGGGACGTAGGGGGCGTCGAAGCCGCTCATCCGCTTGCTCTTCAGGACGATGTCCTTCAGGATCTTGTTCAGGGCGTGCCCGATATGGATATGGCCGTTGGCGTAGGGAGGGCCGTCGTGCAGGATGTAACGCGGCCTCCCCTGGCCGGCCTCTTCGATCTTGCCATAGAGTCCCGCGTCGTCCCACTGCTTCAGCATCTCGGGCTCGCGCTGGGGCAGGTTTCCTTTCATTGGGAAGGCGGTGAGGGGCAGATTGAGCGTTTCCTTGTAGTCCATTTAAGCGGCCTCCGCTATCGGTAAAAGCTTGAGAGAAACGCTTAAAACTACTAGGAAACCCCCGTAATGTCAAGCCCAAAGGGGAATTTCAGTTGTATTAGCCCCTGCCTAATGTTATAAGAGCGCTGTTAATTAACGGAGGTACTATCCGGCATGAGCAAACACGTGGAATCCTTCTGGGGCGGCATCGTCAAATCGATGGGACTTGTCTTCGGCGACATCGGTACCAGCCCCATATACACCCTCACCGTCATCTTCGCCATCACCAAGCCGACCCAGGACAACATCTTCGGCATCCTCTCCCTGATCGTCTGGACCCTGGTGATCCTGGTGACAGTGGAATACGCCTGGCTCGCCATGAGCCTGGGGCGCAAGGGCGAGGGGGGGACCATCGTCCTCAAGGAGATCCTGGTCCGCCTGCTCAAGGGGGGGCGCTATCTCGGGCTGGTCAGCTTCCTTTCCTTCATCGGGGTCTCCCTGCTTTTGGGGGACGGGGTCATCACCCCCGCCATCAGTATCCTTTCCGCGGTCGAGGGTCTGGTGCTGATCCCCGCCTGCGCCGACCTCTCCCAGAACACGCTCATCTTCTTCGCCGCCTGCGTCGCGGTCACCCTCTTCGTGTTCCAGTACAAGGGGACCGACAAGGTGGCGCGCGCCTTCGGGCCGCTCATGGTGCTCTGGTTCCTCGCCCTCTCCGCCTCGGGGGTCGTCGCCATCGCCGGCAACCCGGGAATCGTGAAGGCGGCGAGCCCCTGGTACGCCATCAAGTTCTTCATGGACAACGGCATGTCCGGCTTCTTCGTGCTCTCCGAGGTGATCCTGTGCGCCACCGGCGGCGAGGCGCTCTACGCCGACATGGGGCACCTGGGGAGAAAGCCGATCCTGCGGGCCTGGTACTTCGTCTTCGTGGCGCTGGTCATCAACTACCTGGGCCAGGGCGCCTTCCTGCTCGCCCATCCGGACACCAAGAACACCCTGTTCGGCATGGTGCAGAGCCAGTCCCAGCTGCTCTACATACCGTTTCTGATCCTGACCGTCCTGGCGACCGTCATCGCGTCCCAGGCCCTGATCTCCGGCGTCTTCTCCATCGTGTACCAGGGGATCACCACCAGGATCATGCCGCTCATGAAGGTGGACTACACCTCGAGCTACCTGAAATCCCAGATCTACATAGGAAGCGTGAACTGGTTCCTGATGATCCTGGTGATCTTCATCATGCTGCTCTTCAAAAAGTCCGACAACCTGGCGGCGGCCTACGGCCTGGCGGTCACCGGGACCATGGCGATCACCGGGATCATGATGACCATCATCTTCGCCAACACCACGAAGAAGTGGAAGGTCCCCATCGCGCTCTTCGTCACGATCATCGACTTCGTCTTCCTGATCGCCAACCTGAACAAGCTGCCGCACGGCGGCTACTGGTCGCTGATCCTGGCCGGTGTCCCCTTCGGGACCATCCTGGTCTGGACCAAGGGGCAGCGAGCCCTCTACAAGGCGCTGCGCCCGCTGGAGATGGAGACCTTCCTGCTCTCCTACGAGCAGATCTACGCCAAGGGGCGCACCATCCCCGGGACCGGGCTCTTCTTCACCCGGGAGTACAACGTCATCCCGCCCTACGTGGTGCACTGCATCATCCGCAGCAACATCATCTACGAGCGCAACGTCTTCATTTCGATCGTGAGGACCGACGAGCCGTTCGGCATCAGCTCCAAGGTGACCGGCGGGCTCGGCAGCGGGCTGGAGGCGTTCGAGATCTTCGCCGGCTACATGGAAGTCATCGACATCGAGGGGATCCTGAAGGGTAACGGCATCGCCGAGAAGGTCATCTTCTACGGTGTCGAGGACATCTCGACCAACAACCCGGTCTGGAAGGTGTTCTCCGTCATCAAGAAGCTGACCCCGAACTTTGTCCAGTTCAACAAGCTGCCGGCCAGCAAGCTCCAGGGGGTACTGACCCGGGTGGAAATGTAGAGCAAACGGCGGGATACACGCAACGAAGCCGCCCCCAGCAAAGGGAGCGGCTTCGTTTGTTGCTGGCGGGTCCGCCGGCCGCGGCCGTGAAGGCCGTGCCCGCGGGCGGCGGCGGTTTTTCGGGTCGCCGCTAGACGCAGTCCAGCAGGCTGCCCCAGTTGTCCCGCATCTGGATGCGGTGCAGGGCGTTTACCCCGTTCACCTCGTAGGCGATCTTTTCCGCCTCCTCCTGGGTCAGCCCGACCTTGGGGCGCACCCCCATCCAGTGAGTCGATTGCCCGGAGGGAGTCTCCAGGAGACGGGGCATGGGAGGACCGGGCTTGTATTTCTTGTCGAAAAAAAGTGCCGCTTCGTACTGGGCCCCATGCTTCACCAGGCAGATCTCCAAGTGCGCCCCGGTATTCTGCAAAACCCTCTCGACGATCATTTCCTGAACTTCCATTCCCGCCGGCATGTCCAAAAATTCGCTCATGACTGCGCTCTCCGATGGTCCCTGGCACGGGATCAGACTATTTTTAATCGTGAGACATCTCTTCGACCTGCCTCCCATTTACTTTAACAGTATTTGCCCCAGGCGCAACGAAGCTCCGATCCCCGGTCCGGTCCGACACGCGGCCCCCGCTCTCCCCGCGGCCGCCGGGCCGGAGGGCTCCCGGAAAGGCTCAGGCCAACCGCAGCTTCACCACGAGGGGGAGGTGGTCCGAGGCGACGCGGGTCAGCTTGGTCTGGGGGATCTGCACGCTCTCGACGCTCAGGTCCGGCGATACGAACAGGTGGTCGAAACGAACCAGGGGGTAGTGGCTCGGGAAGGTCCATTCGGTGTGCCCGAAGCCGAGGCTCGCCTGTTCGTCGTTCAGCGCGCTCTTGAGCCGTTTGTGCACGGCCGAACTGGGGAGGGCGTTGAAGTCCCCGCACAGCAGCACGGGGCGGCGGCAGGCCGGATGCTGGAGCCACTCCGGCCCGCAGAGCACCTTCACCTGGGAGGAGCGTTCGGGAGGGGTGAGCCCCAGATGGGTGTTGACGACCTGCAGCAGGCGCCCGCAGATCTCGACTTCCACCCAGAGCACCCCCCGGGGGAAAGCGGAGCGCCGCCGGGTCTCCGGATGCAAGCCGCCCGCCCTGACCAGGCGCATGGGAAAGCGGCTCAGCACGACGTTGCCGCAGCGCTCCCGCTCCATCTGGGGGAGCCCGTGCGCCGACTCGAGCTGCGCCAGTTCGCGGGCGAGGTCCAGGGCGGCCCCGCCGCCCTCCTCGGGGCGGAACCTGGCCCCCGGAAGTTCCTGAAGTGCCACGATGTCGGGATGATGGGCGTCGATTACTTGGGCGATGCGCAGGGCAGAGGTGTGGCGGTCATTGCCGATCAGGCGATGTACGTTGTAGGTCATGATGGTGAACGAGCAGTCGCTGTGAGGCATGGCGAGCCCTACTGATGGACCACTGTCTGGCCGCGTGGGCGCTCCCCCCTCGGCGGACCGCACTGCCACGCTATGCTAATTATACTACACGTTTTCCCCGCGCAGTGTCGTTTTCAGCGCGGCTTCCCCGACCGTGCGGGCAGCTCCGGGCCGGCGCGTGCCGCCCGCGCCGGTCAGTCCCGCGCAGGCGCCGGCTCCGCCAGGCCGGCGAGCACGGCAGCCAGTTCGGACACCCGGTAAGGCTTCGCGATGGCTGCGCAAAAACCGTAGCTGCCGAAATCCGCCATGACCGGATCATGTGAATAACCGCTGGAAACGATCAGCCGGGCTGCCGGGTCGAGGGCCAGGATGCGCTCTGCGGCCTCCCTGCCCCCCATCCCTCCCGGGATGGTGAGATCCATGATCGCCGCCAGAAATGGGGCGCCCGCCCTGGCGGCCGCCTCGTAGCGCGCGATGGCGGCCTCACCGTTGGCGCAGCAGGTCACCTGGTAACCGAGATGCTCCAGGATCTGGGTGGCAAGGGTCTGGATCAGGTCGTCGTCATCCATGACCAGCACCGCTCCCCCCGCGTGGGCGCCGTCCTCAAACGGGGTCCCCGCCGCTTCGGGCTCTGCTGCGCCCCCCCCGATCGAGGGGAGGTGGAAGGTAAAATCCGTCCCCCTCCCGACCAGTGAGCGCACCTCAACCTGGCCGCCGTGCCTGGTGACAATCGAGTGGACCGAGGCGAGCCCCAGACCGGTGCCTCCCGGTTTGGTGGTGAAGTAGGGATCGAAGATCTTGTTCAGTATCTCGTCCGGCATGCCGTGCCCCTGGTCGGCAAAGTTTATCCGGACATAGTCGCCGGGGGGAAGCGCCTGCCGGTTGCCGACTTCCAGGCCGACGTTGTCTGCGCTGACGACCAGCGTGCCGCCGCCGGGCATCGCCTGAACCGCGTTGAAGACGACGTTGTGAAAAACCTGGCTCATCTGCCCCTCGTCCGCCTTTATGCAGTGCAGCCCGGCGGGGATGCGCACCTGGCTGCTTACGTTGGACCCGCGTAGGGCCAGGGACAACACCTCCTCGAGGAGAGCGTCCACGGCGACCACCTTCTTCACCGGCGTTCCCCCTTTGGCGAAGGTAAGCAACTGGGTGGCCAGCTCGCCTGCCCGGGCCGCCGCCTTTTCGGCGTGTCCCAGCGGGGCGAAGGAGGGGTGGGTCCGGTCCAGAAACAGCTGCGCCAGGGTGACATTGCCCAGGATGCCGGTCAGGATGTTGTTGAAATCGTGGGCTATGCCGCCCGCGAGAACTCCGAGGGACTCCAGTTTCTGGGACTTCAGGAACTCGTTTTGCTGGGACTCGCGCTCGGTGATGTCGGTGAAGATAACCATCCTGCGGTTACCGGCCTTTTGACGGTTGATGATGATGTGGCGCACCGAGCCGTCCTTGCAGGTAATATCCACCTCGGTCGGAGCGATTGGTGAGCCGGTTTCCTGCGCCTGAGCCAGGCGTGCGTTGATGGTCTCGACCATTTCCTCGCGGTAGACGGGATCGGGATAGGCCAGGCGATACCAGGTCTCCAGATTCGGCAGGTCGGCGAGACTGTAACCGAAATGCTCTTGGAAGTAGCGGTTGAGGTATTCGACGGAGCCGTCATTTTGCACCAGGCCGACGCCGACCGGCATCAGTTCCATCAGGTTTCTGAGAGTCTCCTCGCTTTCCTGAAGCGCCCGTTCCGACGCCTTGCGCGTCGTGATGTCCCGCAGCACGGCCTGCACGGCTGGCTCTCCCTGGTAGGTGAGGTAGGTTCCGATGGCTTCCACCTCGACGGCGCTGCCATCCAGCCGGAGCACCTTTTCCTCGTGGCGCGGGTTGGCATGGCCGGCACCATACTGAGCCTGCTCGGTGCGCGCCTTGACCAGAGCCCGGTACTCCGGATGGACCACCGAATCGACCGTCCGGCCGATCAGCTGCTCAGCCCGCTCGGCCCCGAACAGGCGGAGCGCCGCCTCGTTCACATAAAGGAAAACCCCGTTGCGATGCAGCAGGATTGCGTCGGGCGAGGTTTCCACCAGGATGCGGTAGCGCTCCTCGCTCTGCCGCAGTTCATCCTGCATCCGCTTGTGGTCCGCTACCGTCTCTATCATCCGGTTGAAGGCCGCGGTCAGCGTGGCGATCTCCGGAGATGAACCGACGGTAGCGAGCCGCGCCAGCTCGCCACCCCCCTCCGGGGACCCGACCTGCCGCGCCAAGAGCGCAAGCGGCGCGGTGAGACGCCTGGTCGCCATCCAGACCAGCACCAGCGCGGCCAGTGTTGCGGCAGCCATACCAAGCGCCAGTGCGCTCCAGGTCTGCTGGAGAGCCGCCTGCGCCAGCGCGTAGTGCGGGTCGGGGACCGACCGCCTGAGCTCCCGGTCCAGCAGGCTTACCGCATGGCAGGAAAACGCCGCTGCCCCTGCCGCAATGAGGGCCGAAATGCTCAGCGCCACGTTGGCACTCAAACCTGATTTTTTCATTGGGAGGAGGCCCTCACCCCTCGGAGCTTCGGCTACCTGCATAGTTTCCTTTCCTGTCCTGTGACCTCATGCGGCCGGGGCCCCCCGGGAGGGGCGCGAGGTGGATTGGCCGTCCGGTGTACCCGCAAGGGACACTTCCGTGGCGCAGCCTCATCCTGGGGTTGGTACTTACAGGAAGGGTGCCAACAAATATTTTCACGCGATATCAGTCGGTTAGCTTAAGGGGTGGGTAGGAAGAGTGTACGCGCGGGCAACACCCTGGGACCTAGGGGTACAGTCAGCACGGCGAGGGGCGCGCCGACCCCGCAACCGGCGGCCCGCAGCATAATGAGCAGCCGCCCAAACGATCCTTTTCTGGTACACTGTCGCAATGAATGCACCGCTGCGCACCTGCACCATCTCGGGAGACGAAATCCTGCGCTACCGCATCCAGGGGAGCGGTCCGGCACGTCTGGTGCTGATCCACGGCCTGGCGTCCCGCTCGGAAACCTGGAACGACCTGGTCCGACTTTTCCCCCGGGAGAACTACACCCTGTACCTGCTCGACCTGCTCGGTTCTGGGGAGTCCTCCAAACCGGCAGGCGCAGACTACTCGATCCGCGCCCACAGCCGGCGGTTGCTGGCATTCCTGGAACAGGTCGGCCTTTCCGGGGTCACCGTGGTGGGGCATTCGCTGGGGGGGGCGGTGGCGCTGCTGGCCGCCATCGAGGCGAGGCAGGAGGGAAGGGAGAGCCTTCTGAAGTCTGTCGCGGTGCTGGCCGGCCCCGGGTTCATCCAAAGCCTCCCCCTGATAGCGAGGGTGTTCCGGCTTCCCCTGGCGGGTTCGCTTTTCATCTCCCTCTACGCCCCGAAGGCCTGGGTGAGGATCGGCCTGCGCTCCGCCTATTACGACCAGCGCCTGGTGGACCGGGAGCACGTGGCCCGCTACGCCCCCTGCTACCAGGACAGGGCCGCCAGGAGGGCGCTGGTGGAAACCTGCCGCCAGCTGGTCCCGCCCGACTGCGTCGAGATCTCAGCCAGCTACGGACAGCTGAGGCTTCCCATGCTCCTTGTTTGGGGGCGGCAGGACCGCATCGTCCCCCTTTCCCAGGGCGAGCGGTTGGAAAAGGCGGTCCTCGGGGCGAGGCTTGCGGTCCTCGATGAGTGCGGGCACAACCCGCAGGAAGAGAAGCCTGCCGAGACCTTCGCAATCATCGACCGGTTCGTGACGGGGATTACCGGGTAAGCGCCCCCCCCAGCAGGACAAAAAAAGCCGCCTTGGTTAGAAGCGGCTCTCTGGGAAAGGTGTACACGGTGCTACCGGTAATGGAAATGGTCCTGTTCAGCTACTTCCCCAAGATTTTTTTGGTCAGACCTCCCTTCTCCTGAACCTTCCCTGCGATTTTTTCCTCGTGCCCCTCAATCGCCACGCGGGGGTTATGTACCGCCTTCCCTGCGACTTCTTTTACTTTACCCTTTGCTTCATGATATTTGCCAGTGATCCTGTCTTTCGTGCTTTCTTTCATTAGTTACACCTCCCAACACAGGCGGCATTCTCTGTATGTTTACAGTGTAGTATTATTATTTAATAAGATCAATGCAATTTAATACCGGCAACAGAATTATTTACCACAACGAACTCGCCTGAAAATACCGGATGAACAGCATTAACCAGCCGTGCAGGGCGGCTCATCTTGAACATGTTTCATGTTACTACTTGAAGTGTCCTGTCTATCAGGATATTTCACGCACCTTGAAGAATCGGCCTTTGATTTTATTCCCTTTAAGGCAGGCAAGGGCCTGCGCCGCACTGCTGCGCATGACTGCAACGTAGGCGTGGAAATCGAAGATATCTATCTTGCCGACCTCGCTCCCGGCGACTCCGGCCACTCCGGTCAAGGCGCCGAGTACATCGCCGGGGCGTACCTTGGTTTTGCGTCCCCCTTCGATGCACAGGGTCACCATGGGGGGTGCCGGGGGGGTCCCCGCGCCAGAGACCAGCGCCGCCAGGTCCCCCCGGGGAATGCTGCCCCCCTGGGCGCCTTCCACCGCCTGCACCCGCCGAGCTTCCTGCACCGTGGCGAGGCTGAGCGCGAGCCCCTGCTCCCCGGCGCGCCCGGTGCGGCCGATCCGGTGCAGGTGGATTTCCGGGTCGCGGGACAGCTCGTAGTTGACGACCGCCGGGAGCTCCTTGATATCGAGCCCGCGGGCTGCCACGTCGGTGGCGACCAGGACCGAGATGCTCTTGTTGGCAAAACGGACCAGCACCTGGTCGCGCTCGCGCTGCTCCAGGTCGCCGTGCATGGCCTGCGCAGAAAAACCTCGCCGGACCAGGTCCGCAGCCACGTCCTGGCACTGCTTCCTGGTAGTGCAAAAGACCAGGGTCGACTCCGGCCGGTAGTGCCCGAGAATCCGGGCCAGCGCCGCGTTCCGCTCGTCCTGGTCGACCTCGTAGAGGAGCTGCGCGATGACCCCTTCCTCATGCGCCTCGTCGACGCTGACCGTCACCGGCTGTTGCTGGATGTCCGCGCTCAGCGCCGCGATCTCCTCAGGGTAGGTGGCCGAAAAGAGCAGGGTCTGCCTCTTTTGGGGAGTGGCGGCGATCAGCGCGGAGATCTCTTCCTGGAATCCCATATCGAGCATGCGGTCGGCTTCGTCCAGCACCAGCGTCTGCAGGGAAGAGAGATCGAGACTGCCGCGGCGCAGATGATCGAGCAGGCGGCCGGGGGTGCCGACCACGACATGGGCGCCGTGCTGCAGCGAGCCCAACTGGGGGCCGAAGGGAACCCCGCCGCACAGGGTCAGGAGCTTCAGGTTGTCGGTGCAGCGGGCCAGGCGGCGCAGTTCCTTGCCAACCTGGTCGGCGAGTTCGCGGGTGGGACAGAGGACCAGCGCCTGGACACGCGGGGAGGAGAGTTCCACCCCGGCCAGCAGGCCGATCCCGAAGGCGGCGGTCTTGCCGGAGCCGGTCTTCGCCTTGGCGAGCACGTCCTTGCCGGACAGGATGAGCGGCAGGGTGTGGGCCTGGATCGGCGTCATTTCAGCGTAGCCGAGCGAGGCGAGGTTCTTCAGCATGGGGGCTTTCAAGTGGAGCGCGGAAAATGCAGTAGGGGTCATGGGGAGCTCTTTTTTCACTCCACCCTACCCCAGCCGGGACCGTTCGTCCAGCGTTCTCTTCCTGCGGGGTGCGGCGCCCTAGCCCGGTCGCTTGGCGCCCTGCGCCAGGCCGTACTGCTCCTGCACCTCGGCGGGCGCTTCCTCGAACCCCTTGAACTCCATGGTATAGCTCCCCCGCCCCTTGGTGGCGCTGCGCAGCTCCGTCATGTAGCCGAACATCTCGGCCAAGGGGACGGTCGCCCGGACCACCTGGCCCCCCCCCCGCTCCTCCATCCCCTCCACCCGGCCGCGCTTTTGCTGCAGCGAGCCGATCACCTTGCCGAGGTTCTCCGTCGGAAGCTCCAGCTCCAGGGCCATGAGCGGTTCCAGCAGCAGCGGGGCTCCTTCCCGGGCCGCCATGATGATCCCGCGCTGCGCCGCGGACCAAAGCGCGGCATCGCTCGGCACCCCGGCCTCGACCGGAATCTCCAGCAGCTCGACCTTCACGTCGGTGAGAGGATACCCCGTCCGGCAGCCGGCCAGACACCCCTGTTCCAGGCTCTTTTTCACGACCGCCAGCATGTCCGGGGTGATCGGGAGCTGCGCCGGCGGCAGCAGGATGCGCACCCCCTTGCCCCGGGGCTGAGGGGTGAGTCGCAGCACCAGCTCCGCGGTCTCCGGGCGCCGCTCCCCCCCTTCGCGGTGGAACAGCTCACGCCGCACCACCTGATGCCGCAGGGTCTCCCGGTACACCACCCGCGGCCGCCCGGTCTTCACCTGCACCCCGTACTCGCGGCGCAGCCGGTCGATGACGATCTCCAGGTGGAGTTCTCCCATGCCGGTCAGGATGGTCTGGCCGGTCTCCCCGTCCTCGCGCGCCCGGAAGGTCGGGTCCTCCCAGCCGAACTTCTCGAGGGAGGAGAGCAGGTGCTCCCGGTCGCCCGCCCCCTTCGCCTCAACCGCCAGCGAGACCACCGGCTCGGGCACCTCGAGCCCTTCAAGCACGAGCGGCCGCGCGGGATCGCAGAGGGTATCGCCGGTCAGGGTGGCCTGGCAGCCCGAGACGGCAACGATGTCGCCGGCCAGCGCCTCCCCGATTTCCTCGCGGCGGTGGGCATGGATGTGGAACAGGTGCCTGATCCGCTCCGTGGCGCGCCGGGTGGGGTTGAGCAGGGTCGCCCCGGGGCGCAGCGTCCCGCTGTAGACGCGCAGGTAGGTGAGCCGCCGCCCCTCCTCCGCCACCACCTTGAACGCCAGGGCCCTGAGCGGCGCGGCCGGGTCGCAGCTGAGCGCCTCGTCCTCCTCGCTCGCCGGGTTGCGTCCGACCAGGGGGGGGAGGTCCAGCGGGGAGGGGAGGTAATCGCAGACCGCGTCCAGAAGCGGCTGGATCCCCTTGTTGCGCAGCGCCGAGCCGAGCAGCACCGGGAAGATCCGGCAGGCGAGCGTCCCGCGCCTGAGCGCCGCCCGCAGGCGCTCCGCCTCGACGCGGTTCCCCTCCAGGAAGTCGGCCATCACCTCGTCGTCGAAATCCGCCGCCACCTCGGTCAGCTTCAGGCGCGCCTCCTCCGCCTTTTCCCTGGCCCGCTCCGGAATCGGTCCCCGCTGCACCGTCATCCCCAGATCGCCCTCGCCGAAGTGGAGCGCCTGCTCCCCCAGCAGGTCGATGACTCCGTCAAAACCGGATTCCTCCCCGAGGGGAAGCTGCAGCAGGGCCGGCCGGGCCCTGAGGCGCTCCGCCACCTGGCGCAGTGCCTGCTGGTAGTCGGCGCCGACCCGGTCCACCTTGTTGATGAAGCAGACCCGCGGCACGCCATAGCGGTCCGCCTGGCGCCAGACCAGCTCGCTTTGGGGCTGGACCCCTTCGACCGCGCTGAAGATCGCCACGGCCCCGTCGAGCACCCGCATGCTCCGCTCCACCTCGATGGTGAAGTCGATGTGACCGGGGGTGTCGATCAGGTTGAGCCGGCACTCCCGCCAGCGGCAGGTGGTCGTGGTAGCGGTGATGGTGATGCCGCGCTCCTGCTCCTGGGGCATCCAGTCCATGACCGCCTGCCCGTTGTGCACCTCCCCCATCTTGTGGGTTTCGCCACTGTAAAAAAGGATGCGCTCCGACACGGTCGTCTTCCCCGCATCGATATGGGAGACGATGCCGAAATTGCGGATGTTGCGGATGGCGTCGAGAGGCAAAATGGTAGTTCTCCTTTCTGGAGGCTCCCTCTGCGGCTACGGAGAGCGTCCCGGGAATATCTGCTCACCCACGAACAATAGCAAGGGCTTTTTAATGTGTCAACTTCGCAGAACCAGATTGTCGCAGATGACAGTACGGAGTGACAAAACGGAGCTGAAGCATGCTTTGATCAGGCAGTTTAGGGGCGGGTTGGGTGCTATCTGGGCAGGCTAAGCCGGCGGGGTTCAGGGGTGAGACCCGCGCGGTCAGATCTCGATCCGGAACTCCGCTCCGCCGCCTGTATTTCGTGCCATCAGCCGTCCTCCCATGCTTTTCTCGATGATGGACTTCGCCATGAACAGGCCGATCCCGGCCCCCTGCTCCGGTCCCTTCGTGGTGAAGTAGGGATCGAAGAGTTTGTCAATGATCTCCTCCGCGATACCGCCCCCCTCATCGGAGATGGTCACCACCGACTTGCCTGCCTCGGAGAAGGCGCGGATGGAGATGGGGGAACCGCTGACATCGTTTGCGACCAGCGCGTCGCGGGCATTGATCAGGATATTGAGCAGCACCTGGGAATATTCGCTGGGATATCCTTCTATCACCGGGTTGCCTTCGGAATGCAGTGAGATTGCGATGCTTAGCTCATTGAAGCTCTGCTCGACGAGTGAAAGGGTGCGCGCGATAACCTTGTTCACGTCGAAAAGGACCGATTTCTTGTCGACCTTGAAGAAATCCCTGAAGTCATCGATGGTCCGTGACATATGTTTGATCAACTCCATGGTTCTCGAGACATAACCCCGGAAAAACTCATTACTGCACTGGCCTGCCTCGTAGCGCAGTTCAGCTTCCTGGACCAGAAGTCCCAGGGCGTTCAGCGGCAGGCGCCATTGGTGTGCGATATTGTTGATCATCTCGCCCATAACCGCTTGGCGGGATTTCCGCAGCAGCTCCTGGTCTTTCTCGCGCAGCTCGTTTACGGCCTGGCCGATGCGCTCTTCCAGAGATTCGTTGAGACTCTCCAGTTCACGTCGTTTATTCGCCAGTTCTTCTTCAGTAACACTTTGCTCGGTGATATCCTGCGAAGTCCCTATCATCTTGATCGATACGCCGCTGCCGTTGGTCACGGCTTCCCCCAAGGCATGGATGATGCGGATGGCCCCATCGAGTCGGACGATGCGGTAGCGCACATCATAGGGGCTGCGCCCGTCCAAGCTGCCACGAACCGCAGCGCCGACCCTGTCCCGGTCGTCCCGGTGGACCTGTTGCATGAAGCCTGCAAATGAACAGAACGCGCCACCATAGATACGGTAGAATTCCTCAGACCCGGTGATGCTGTCTGCCAGGATGTCCCATTCCCAGCTGCCGAGGCGCGCGAGCCTTTGTGCCTCCGCCAGCAGCCTCTCTGTTTTTTTGCGCCTGGAGACGTCCACGAGCGCCATGCGGCATTCCCGCCCCGACCTGTCGGCGACGGCCTCCACCTGAACGAACAGAGCCTGATCCTCCCCGGGGATGCAAACCAGCTCGCAGGATTGCTTGCCCTGCCCCGCAAACACCTTCCCGAGGAATTCAAAAAAGGGGGGTCGCGACTGCCCGGCGAGGTACTGGTCGAAGCCCCGGGCGATCAGCCCTGGACGCTTAACTCCAAGGAGATCGGCTGCGGCCAGGTTGGCGGCGAGAACAACCCCGCCGCGGTCCAGGGTCAGGTAACCTACGGGGGCGAAATCATAGAGGTCGGTATATCTTTCCAAGACCTTTTCCGCAGCTTCCCTCGCCTGGCGCAGTTCGGCATTCTGCATCTCCAGCTCGACCTGGTGCACTTCGAGCTCATGGACAAGCTTATGAGGCTCCTCATTGGTCAAGGGACCATGCCCATCCGACCTCTTTGCCGGTAACCGCTGTTCGGCTTGGCGGCGCAGTTCTGCCGCTTCACTCAGTCGATCCACCTCACTGTCGATTCCCAAGGTACACCCCCCCACTCTTCACTGACGGCAAGCAGCGCAACCACGTAAGAATTATTTTACTTGAACTCATTGCAATTGACAATCGATTTCTTTACGTCCGAAGTCGCTTTGCATCTCTTTAACCTGAGTGCCGGTAATTGTGCTCAATAAAAACTCCTGCCTCGTTGTTTAAGAGCAGGAGTTGAGGTGCAGATACTGCAATGTCAAGCCCTTGCGTTTGCTTATTTGCTCATTGTTGCCTTGAAAATCGTCGGATCAAGGGGTTGCGCGTGGCGCAGGAGCATTCCCGGCACAGCAATCATTGCACGCCGTCCAAAGTTGTAGTACAGAGCGTTGCATTGTTGTGGCTTGTTACAACCAGGCCGATATACACCGAACTGGCCATGCTTATCGTGTCAGTTCCCACCAGCACGAAGTTGACCCCGTCGGTGGAGACATAACCGCTGAACGTGTTGCCGCTACGCACGAGTTTTACCCAGTAGGGAGCCGCGCCGGCCGGCACGTTCGTTACGGTGGAAAACGCCCCCGCCGAGAGACGCCGCGAAAATTCGCTTCCGTTCACCGGGGTGATGTCCATCATCGCGTATCTGGAGTTGGCGGCCAAGGTCTCGCGGATCATGACGCCGGATTTGGCCCAGGCGTTGGTGTTCTGCAGCGATGCGACCCGTGCCACGATCTGGCCGTTGCCTGACAAGGGGTGATAGACGTAGCGGAAGGCGTCGGCGGTGCCCCAGATGTCGGAACCAGAACCGCTCAGGGAAAACGCGCCGTTGAGGTAACCAGCATTGCCGACCACGCCAACACTACCTATATCCTGAGTAAGCCATGGGGAGGGGAGTCCGCTGCCCGTGACCGTGATCCCGACCGGACTTGAGGTAGCCACCGCACCAAGCGAGTCGGTGACCTGCGCCGTCAGAGAGTAGCTTCCCGCGGCAACGCCGTTCCAGCTGATGCTGTATGGGCTGGCACTGTCACTTCCCACCAGCGTGGTCCCGGCAAAGAAGTCTACCCGGCTGACCTGGGCGCCCGTGCCTCCCGCGGCCGCCGCGCTGATCGTTATGTTGGCTGGCGCGACGAACGATCCCCCGCTGGCAGGCGAGGTGATGCTGACCGTCGGCGGGGCGACCGCCCCACCTGTCACAGCTACCCCGTCCAGCACCGCCCTGCAGAGAACGGCGTTGTTGTGGCTGGTAACCACAAGCCCGATGTACACGGAACTTGCCATGGTGATGGTGCTGCTGCCGACCGGCACGAAGTTCACCCCGTCCGCTGAGACGTATCCGCTGAAACTGTTGCCGCTACGCACCACCTTCACCCAGTACGGGGCTGCGCCGGAACCCGCAGAAACGGTCGAGAGGCCACCCGTGTTGACGCGGCGCAGGAACTCACTGCCGTTGACCGGGGTGACCTCCATCATCGCGTGCCTCGAGTTTGCGGCCAGCGTCTCGCGGATCATGACCCCTCCCTTGGCGTAGACGTTGGTGTTCTGCAGCGAGAATACCCGCGCTACGATCTGGCCGTCGCCGTTAAGAGGCTGATACACGAAACGGAAGGCATCCGCCGTCCCGTAGATGTCGGCACCCGAGCCGCCCAGGGTAAAGGTGCCGCTGGCATAGCCCGCGCTCCCCGCCACCCCCACGGAGCCGATGTCGAGGGTCAACCAGGGGCTGGGGAGGGTGCTGCTCGTGACGGTAATCCCCACCGGGGCCGAGGTCGCCGTGGCACCGGAGGAATCGGTGACCTTCGCGGTAAGCGAGTAGCTTCCCGCGGCAACGCCGTTCCACGACAGATTGTACGGGCTGGTGCGCAGCGTTCCGATGTTGATCGGGCCGGCAAAGAAGTCCACCTGGCTGACGGAGGCTCCCGTCCCGCCGGCCGCCGTCGCCGAGACGGTGATATTGGCCGGCGCGTTAAAGGTTGCCCCGTTTGCCGGAGCCGTTATGCTCACGGTCGGCGCTGCCGTCTGTTGCCCGGTTACCGTAACATTGTCCAGGGCCGCCGAGCAAAGTAGCGTAGCATCGTGGCTGGTTAGGGCCAGTCCGATATACACCGAGCTGGCCATGCTGATCGTATCGGTTCCCAGCAGGGTATAGGTCACCCCGTCTGCGGAGATATACCCGCTAAACGTGTTGCCGCTGCGCACCAGCTTCACCCAGTAGGGAGCCACCCCAGTCGCCACGTTCGTAACAGTTGAGAAAGCCCCTGTGGTGAGTCGCCGCGAGAATTCACTCCCGTTAACCGGCGTGAGGTCGACCATCGCGTAGGTCGAGTTGGCGGCCAAAGTCTCGCGGATCATGACGCCGCCCTTGGCCCAGGCATTGGTGTTCTGCAGCGAGAAGACCCGTGCCACGATCTGACCGTCGCCGTTGAGCGGCTGGGAGACGAAATTGAAGGCATCCGCCGTCCCCCAGATGTCGCTGCCGGCGCCGTTCATCATGAACAAGCCGTTCAGATAGCTGTCGCTTCCAGCCAGGCCGACGCTGCCGACGTCCTGCGCCGACCAGGGCCCCGGCAGCGACCCGCCGCTGGAAGGATTGAGCCCGTACACCACCAGTTGATTGGAAAAAGTCGCCACGAACACCTTGCCGTCGGCTATCGTGGGCGGTGCGAACTTCGCGTAATTACCGAGGTCGTCCCGGGCGGCGGACTGTTTGCTGTTCCAAAGCTCGACGGAGAGGTTGCTGGCGTCAAATGCGTGCAGGATGCCTGGCACCGTCTGCTGGTTGGGGTCGAGCGAATAGGCCGCGGCGGCCCAGACGATGCCGGTACCTGGCTGGCTGCCGTTTGCCGACAGTGAGAGGGGCACGGAACTCGATACGCCGTTGACCTCGGTCACGCTACTTTGCGAAACGGGGGTGGTCTGCAGCAGTGCTCCGGTAAATTTGTAGGCCTTCAGTCGGTCCCCGGAACCCCAGAGGTAGATTACCGGTCCGTTGTTCGGGCTGTTCCAGTAGATGGGGCCTCCGGTGTAGTTAATCCCGAAGGTGGGCTGGAATTCCTGCACGTCGTTGTTCGTCGTCGCGTTGAACTTCCCCATATTGCCGGTGTCCACCAGCCGCAGTATGTTGTCCTTCCCCATGCCGACGATCAAACTGCTCCCCGGCAGCGCAACGGGTCCGCCCGAGCCCAGGTCCGCATCGCTCTGACTGAGGGCGGATTGGTTCCAGGGCGTGAAATAATCGGATACCGACAGTCCTCCCGAGGTGCTGAGCTTGATGAAACTGTCGCCGTATTCCGTTCCCGAACTATTGGCATTGAATGATCCGTTGCCGGTCATGAGGTATATGAAGCCGGAGGAATCGCTTACCAACCCCATCCCGGCCTGCCAAATGGCGCCGGCACTGCCGTTGGGCGTGGCGTTGTAGATCGCGACCTGCCCCAGGCTGCCGGCGTCATATCCCATCACCCAGCCGTGATAGGGGAATATGTCACCTACCGACCCAAAGGCCAGATAGACGGTGCCGTTCAGCAGTAAAAGTCCCGGACGGTTCAGGTGATGCAGCGGCTCGAAAACAACTGTTCCATTTGAACTGCCGGCGCCACTCCCGGCGACCTGCCCGACTATCTCCTTCGGGCCGTTGAACTTCTCCGCACCGGTCAGCACGTCGAGCGCATGCAGGCTGAAATGGTAGGTGGAATTGGCGGTGTTTTTCGTCTTGGCGACGACATAGATCGTTCCGCTGGTCGTGTCGATCACCGGGGTGCTCAGGATGCCGATTTCGTTTTTGATGTCCTGGTAGCCACAGGACGGACAGACGTCCTGGCTGGGCACTGAGGTGCCCAGGTTCACCTGCCACAGGGCGGTGCTGGCTGTAGGGTCGTCCGCGTCAAAGGCGTAGACGCTGTTATGCATCGTTGCGACATAGACCACGTTGTGCATCGCCCCATTGATGGGCTGATTGGCGAGGTACAGCGGCTGGGCGTAGATTTGTCCGTCAACCGTTCGGGTAAAGAGCTTCCCGAAGTTGTTCACATTCACATTCGAGGTGTTGAGAATTGTCTCTTGGAGGTTTTGTCCGGTCCTGCCGTTATCGTTGTGTTGGGTGACAACGACCTGGCTTGCCACAAGTGGCGGGCTGAACATGGAAAGTAGTGCCGCAAGGAACGAGAATCTTAAAGCTGTAGCGCCAAAACGAAAAACGCGTTTCATGGTGTGCCTCCTCCAGCATATCTTTCCCTGCTGCGGGACTTCTGCGTTGTTGTAAACGTACCGTTCCCTTCTGCGAGTCAACGTACCTAACGCTCATACGCGACAACTGAAACGTTCTTTACCAGCGGTTTCAAGTCTGTTGATCTGGAGGAAGCAATTTGGCGGCAGATGCTTGACCTGAATTAAATGGGAACCACCTCCTATCCTTTTGTCGTATTTTCCTTCTCCTTTTAGGCAAAAGCCCCTTTTAGGTAAAAAAATGGCCGGGCGAACCAAAGTTTTTCCTTTGGTAGCTCGGCCATCTCCTTCAAGACCCGCCGCTTTCCGTCCCCTTCTTTCGGAGGGTTTAGCTTTGTCGGGACAAAAAACCGTTGTTTTGATTAAAATAACCTAATCTTAGATTAAAATCAAGAGGAAAAGCGGACAACCCAAAGGCAAAAAGCAGAAACGCCGCTCCGCCGGGACTCCCCGGCATAAGCGGCGCTTGATCAACTTTTGAATCCATTGTTGTCCGACCGTACTATTCACACCTGCGCCGGCTCATGCTGCAGAGGCTGCCTATCGAAAACCTCCCACAGGTTGAGGCGCAGGTCAGGAAAGACGACACTTGAAAAGGCCTCATCCCAACCAAAGACATCTGCGACACCGTAGCGCCCATCTGTCAAGGCTATACGCTCGACTAATTCCTCCGCCGGATACACAATCAGGTATTCCCGCACGCCGAACCGCTCATAGAGTACCCTTTTCTCTCTTTTGTCTTTTAAAGCTGTCGAAGGAGAGAGGATCTCGACGATCAGATCAGGTGCGCCTTGAATGTTCTTTTCGGTAATTTTGTTCTTGTCACACACTACCAGAAGATCGGGCTGAACTACGTTTTGCTGATCGAAGACAACATCGGTTGGGGCTTCGAAAGGCTCACACTCCCTCCCCTTGAAAAACCGGTCAAAAAGGGAAATGAGATGCCGGCTAATCCTTTGGTGCTGGATCGACGGTGCCGGAGTCATCGCATATGCCTCTCCAGCAATGATCTCCCAGCGTTCATCCTCCGGCCAATTTGCGTAATCTTGGTAGGTAAATCCGTTACCTATTTTTTTGGCCGTTGATCCCATTGTTCCCTCCTGCTCACCTCTGCGGATGCAGATTTGTCTGTGCTTATAGCATGAAAACTTCTTTTCAGAGAAGAAGTTCCTCGAACCCACTCCCAACATGGCACATTCCCAGTCCCTTTCACCCCGTTTTCCGGTCCAGACTGCGGTACTGGATCGCCTCGGAGATGTGATTATCCCTGATCTCCTCGACCCCCGCCAGGTCCGCGATGGTGCGGGCCACCTTCAGTATCCGCGTGTAGCTCCTGGCCGACAGGCCGAGGCGGTCGGTCACCACCTCCAGCATCCGGTTTCCGGCCGCGTCGGTCTCGCAGAACTTCCGGATCATCCGCGCGCTCATCTGGGCGTTGCAGCGCACCTTGGTGCCGGCGAAGCGCTCCTTCTGCACCTCGCGCGAGCGCGCCACGCGCGCCGCGATGGCGCCCGACCCCTCTGCCTCGCCCCGGTCGGCCAGGTCGCGGTATTTCACCGCCGGGACCTCGATGTGGATGTCGATCCGGTCCAGTAAAGGGCCGGAGATGCGCGAGCGGTAGTGCTGGATCATGAGCGGCGTGCAGGAGCAGAGGTGAACCGGATCGCCCAAATACCCGCAAGGGCAGGGGTTCATGGCAGCAACCAACATAATTCTCGAAGGATAGGTGACGCTGGAAAGCGCGCGCGAGATGGTGACTCTGCCGTCTTCCATGGGCTGGCGCAGCACCTCGAGGACATGTTTTTTGAACTCGTACTGGGAACTTCCCATATTCACCGGTTTTTTACAATATTACCCAGAAGATGCCAATATCCCTCTACCATGCTCGTAGGAGCCTTTGCCTTTGACCTTGGTTTTGGCATTAAAGGATAGCAGAGCTATCGGTTTCCTGAAGGTGCCCCACCTCCATTGGGGAGCACGCTGTGGGAAACTGGTTTATCGTTTTCCATAGCGGGGTAGGCTTGCCGGCCCCCTGGTGCCATTGGCAGATTAGTCGGTAACACGGGCTTTGGGGCAAAGGCTATTGGGGACACAGGCTGTCCCGTTCACTAAACACAATGGTATCTATTGCTCAGGTTTCGTAACGATACCATAGCAATACATCTCGCTCTTTAGTCCTGTTTTATGGCCATTTGTATCGGCACCTAGCATCAAGTATTCTTGTTTTTCCTGCGACGGAGCCGAATGATAAAGTCTAAAATGGCGATGGAGCCCATGAAAACCGCAAGGACTGAACTAACATAAATCATCACGTCCATTGATATTACCCCTCTCGGCTGACACCCAGCGACCAGTCAGACCCGCTTTCCCCTCCACGCGGCCGATGTTGCCTGCCGTTTCCCCTGTTTGGAAGTGTACCCTTATGATTTGACTTTGTCTTTTCGGTTTTTAGCTCGTATTACTTATTTGGGCCTTTCAGTGCGTATTTTCTGTCGATGTTACATCGTCGACATCCTGAGGAGGCCAAAAATGGAGATTGTTGTGTCACGAGGAGGAGAAGCGGGTCAGGAAAGTCTGGGATGTCTGCCCTGCCAGGCATTCACCGGTATGCGACCAATCCATCCAGAATCCCAATCATTCCTTGAATCGGGTCTTTTTGACGATCTGACTTCTTTTGCCGACCTCGAATCGCGGATCTCTGCGATCCCCGGCGAGGGCAAGGTCAAAGGTGATGCCTTTGAGGTCTTTGTTGAGGCCTACCTTAACACTCACCCGGAACATCTGCAATCGGTCCAGGTCTGGCCGGGGGCATCGGTCCCGGCTGACGTTGTTGAAAGGTTTGCCCTGACCTTCGATGATAACGGAATTGACGGGGTGTATCGGACGGTCCTCGGAGAGTACCATGGGTACCAGGCCAAGTTCCGCTCCGGTCGCCGCCCCCTGTCCTGGGGCAAGGATCGCTTGTCCAACTTCATTGGGCAGACCGAGCGTTGTGACCACCGTGTCCTCATTGCCAACAGTGATGACATCGATGCCGTCGCGCTGCAGAGGGACCACTTCACGCACGTCAAAGGTTCCTTCTTCGACACGTTGGGCCCCGATGATTTCGAGGTCATCCGGAGTTGGTTGGCAGGTGGTTCCACCACACGGCGAAGAATGGTCCCTTACCCCCAGCAGGAAACGGCGATCGACGGCATCATCCAGACCTTCGAGTCCTACAACCGGGCGAAGGTGATCATGGCCTGCGGTACAGGCAAGACCTTGGTCGCCCTGTGGACTGCAGAGCGGATGGCAGTCAAAAACATCCTCGTTCTGGTGCCATCCTTGCCCTTGTTGCGTCAAATTCTCCGGGAGTGGACCAGTAGTATGGGTGTTTTTGACTAAAACCCCGAAAAGTCAATTTTGAGTAAATAGCACAATTATGCCGCCTTGTTAGCGCTGTCCCTTTCCAACGCCACCAATCGGTTGATCATCTGCTCAAGATCAATGACATCGCCGATTTCTCGAAATGTGTATTCACCGTAGAAATTCACATGTTTCCAACTCACCGGGCTGACCCGCTTGATCCGTTCGGCCAGCACGGGATCATTCTCGCGCTCTGCGAACTCCAAGAGTTCAGATAGGATACAAGCATTGTAGTGAATGACGCAGTTGGTGAGAAACCGCGAGCACTCGCTCCACAGTTCCTGTTCCAGGTCGGTCCTGACCCGTAATCTGCCGCCGTTGGCGTATCCCACAGCGCGCACAAGCTTGTGGTAGGACTCCCCACGGTTGAGCGCCCGCTGCACGTTGCGTCGGAGGTGTAGGGAATCGACGTAGTTCAGGAGATAGCGGCTGCGATGGAGGTTGTCCAACTCCCACAACGCTTTCTTCGTACGATTTTTGCGTGCATAAGAGCTCAGTTTGCCGATGATTACGCTCTGGCTTGTAACCTTCATGGCAAGCGAGGCGAGGATGTGCTTGATGTTGTCCTCCTCGGATAGAATCAACTTGGTGTTGGCTTTACTGCTGGGTTTTAGCAGAAATCCTTCGTCATATTTGCTCGGATGCTTGAAACCATAGAGTGTGTTCATTTTGCCGCGTATATCGCGGTAGCGCGGCGCGAACTGGTAGCCGGAGACGGCCAGGGTGAAGAAATTGACTGCGTTGGCGCCGTGTGTGTCCGTTGAGTGGGCACCCGGCTGGATCTCTGTCGTATTATTGACCAGGATGTCGTAGACGTAATGGGATTCCGATTCGTTAGCGCCGATGATACGAGCGTTGAACGGAACGTGGTTGGCAAGCCCGGTATAATTGGTGATACCTTTTTTTAGCCCGAAGTACTTGGGTGAATGGCGCGAACGAACCGTGGGGATCTGGGTCTCGAACTTCTGCCCGTCGCTCGACGAATGGATCATGTCATCGATATTGTAGTGGTGAAAAATCGGCAATTTGGCCGTCGCGTTGCTAATCTGGTCATTACCCTCTCGCACTGTCTCTGGACGCAGAAAATTGTTGGCGGCCATGAGTAGCGTCTGGTGGCTCATATCCGAAATCGCGCCCATTTTACCCAAGCCGATATTGGTGCCATAGGCGATCAGGCAGGCGACGACAGCTTGCCGGTCCAGCGGTGTCTTCACGTACCGCTGAAGAATATGGGTGAACGTGTCCAGGCATTGGCAGCGCGAATCAACGAACTGGAGCAGTTGCGCGATATAAATCTGCGGCACTTCGTCAAAAAAAGGATGGTTGACCGTCTCCTCTTCGCCGACGTACGGTAGCGTCCAGGTGATTTCGCCGTTCTTCTTCTTTTTCAGCTTGACGTGTGGGTTTTCCCCAGAGAGAATGCGCTGATTTACTCCTACGTATATATTTTCCAGCTCTGTTTCCAGGTCTTTGAGAACATCAGTCATCGGTCGTGACAGCAATGGAGCATCTATATCCAGCAGAATCCGTTCTTTGTCACGAGTCCAAGCTTCCTTCGGGATCAGATCTTCCTCGAAGCTGCGGAAACGCAGCGAATCGCCGACATAGATGTCGCCAGCTTCCAGCCGGTTGCGCAGCATCCGGTACACGAGAAACTCGTATTTGTCGGGATTGATATTGCAGGTGCCTTCCTTGTCCTTTTCATAGATGTAGGATTTCATGCCTTGGGGGATGAACGCCTTCGGAATCTGCGCGAAGCGATAGCGTTTGAGACTTTTCCCTTTGATGAAGCTCTTTCTCAAAAACACGACCGCTTCCATCAAACTGTCGTCTTCGCGGTGCCCACCTAACGGCAGCCACAGCAGTAACGGTCGCAGATGCTGTTTGAACGACGGCGCCAGCGAGGCGACAAATTCCCATTCGATGGCAACGGTGTCGAAGGCGTGCGCACCGACATACTGCGTGGCACGCTCGAATTGATCCCGTTTCAGAATGTCGAAGGCGCGCCGCTTGATCTCGCCGAAGGACACCGAATCGGCGATGCTCTCGTCGAGGAACATGCTCAGTATCTGGCCTATGCGCTCGACGCTTTCGTTTCCTTCCTGCTGGAAAGTGAGAACCTGCTGCTCCATGCACGCCTTGGCAGCCGTGCTAACTTTGCGTACGTGATAGATCAGGGCGTTGACTAAATTGTCGTTTATCTTTTGATAGCGCTGCAGGAGGAAGCACAAGAGATAGAGACGCGCCATGCCGGTGGGCAGTTGCTGTAGCTTTTGCACCGTGTAGTAATCGACGAGGGTGGCATAATAGGCGACGCTGTCATTGGATATATCCAATTCCGGCAGGAGTGCTTTAGCTGTTCGGTTCAGCATTTCTAGGGACTGGATCCGTGCAATTTCTCGCTTCATTTCGCCCAGGGAGAAGTCCTTCGGATCGCGTTTCAAGGGCGTGACGGCATACATCCCATCGCGTTCGACATAAAGTGCGTCGAGCGCCTCGACCGTGGCCTTGTCCAATTGCCCTTCGAGGATAGCGGTCAGCCGGGCTCGCTCATCAGCGAGGGCTTGGCTCACTACGTCCTGCAGAAAACTGTACCCTGGCACAACGATGCGGCGGCTTTCCAGGTACTGCAAGAGATTCCGGAATAGAAAGATCGGTTTTGCCGAAATGCGAACGACCTGGTCTGCTTTCTTCATCAGGGCTATGCGTTCGATGGCATTGCAAGCTTGGTAGTTGTACAGATTGAGAATTTTCCGCTGTTGCGCATGGCGGGTCTGCTTGAGTATCGGTGTGGTAAGCTCGGCATTGTGGAAGCGGGGATAATGCTGTTGCAGGATATGCCGCACATCTTCTTGCACGTCATCGAACTCGAAGGCGAAAAACAGGGTTTTCGCTTTGAAGTAGCCAACCTGGAGGATAAACAATACGCGGCTTGCCAGAGTGTAGTGGCCATCGGCCACGGAGCGTTCCTCAGGCATGAGACCAAAGAAATGTACCCGCTCGTCGTGGTTGAATCGTGGTCGTCCGTACAGCTCCTCGATCTCCTGGTCTGCCAGGATTTTGAGCCGCTTTTTGTATAGGACGGCCATGGACGGTTTATTTCTCCGGCGTGACGACATCGACGCGTTTGTACAAAGTGGAGACGCTGACCCCAAAACGCTTGGCTATATCCTTGACCCGAACGTCGGGATCTTTCAACAGGACACGGATTTGCTGCTTGGCCTTGGCGGAAAGTTTTTCCGGACGACCACCCAAACGCCCCCGGGCGCGGGCAGCCTTTAGGCCAGCTAAGGTTCGTTCACGAATTACGTTGCGTTCGAACTCGGCTAGCGCAGCGAAGATATGGAAGACGAGTCTGCCGGTGGACGAAACGGTTTCTATCTTCTCCGTAATCGATTCCAGTCCGACCTGACAAGTTTCCAGTTCTCCGACAATCCGCACCAGATCTGGGAGGTTGCGGCCCAATCGGTCCAGGCGCCACACTACCAATACATCACTAGCGCGTAACGCTTTCAGGCAATTCACCAGCTCGGTTCGCTCCGCATTCTTGCCGCTGGCATGCTCCTCATAGATCCGAGTACACCCCGCAGCCTTGAGGGCGTCGAGCTGCAGGTCGAGGTTCTGGTCGGCAGTAGAGACGCGGGCATATCCAATTTTCATGTCATATTCTCATCCGTTTAGTTGTCATTGATATATAGATGAGTTAGTACGCATTTACAAGGGGGAAAACAGTCCTTTTGCCTGTACGAAAAGTTCTTCCGAAAAAGGGTCGTTTTAGAACGATTGAAAATTGTTGAGAAGTTCTTAAAATGGTAATTTAAACAGTGCTACGCTAAAACTCAGGATAGTTGCAGCTAGAGGAATTATGAATGCAATATAAAAGAACATCTTACGTCCCTCTAAATAGCACTTTTTATAGCCAGTTTCGTAACTAAACGCGAGTTGTGCCACTAAGCACAGTGATATTTCCCTCAAATAGTATGGGTATTGATGAAATAGCCACCATTGATTAGCCATTAAACAAATCAGAATATTCATTGGTAAAATAATTATGAACCACATAATAAAAACTATTATTTTCAATTTGTACCCCTTGTGCTTATTCCAAATTGGCCGTCAGATCTATGATGGTTTATTTTGAATAAACGACTCTTTGCATGTTAAGGTTTGGTTTATTTGGATAAATAACAAATCCGCCATTTGCTACGGAATCTGGATCAGCCATAATATTTCTGAAAGTGTCGTAATTAATATTTTCGTTTATACTACTGTTTGACTTAGGGATGACATAATTTGATCCTGTTGACACAGTTGAACCCACCGTAAAAGGGTCAGAGATAGCTTGTACTATCTTTGGTACTGACCCAAGTGCCCACTCCCTACCGCTCGTAAGAGCCAAGGTAAGATCAAGGACATCTGCTATACCCGCTGCAATCTTACTATCAGGAAAATATCGGTTGGCTAGTGACTGAAAAAGACTTCCTGGCAGTGAAGCACTTTGGTCATTAATCGCATGGTAAAAATTCTGCGACTCATTCACGAGTCCCACCGAGGAATTGGAAATATTTACGGCTCCAAGTGTGATCAACCCGACTCCGGCAATCTTTGATAATACCGGTTCAGGAGCAGCGCACAAAGGAACACCACCAGCTATTTGAAAACCACCGACTACCACCCCTGCACCGCTATTCAAAAAACCTATTCCAGATTGCAAAGCGCCTCTTGTGTCTATATACCCCATCGGATCGTTTGCATTAATTGGATTATTCCTGGCATACGTATAGAAATTAACACCTGCCCCGAACCCCTTGGGGTCCTCGGTGATGAATCTCCCGATTGCAGGATCGTAATACCTTGCCCGGAAATAGTACAGCCCGTTGTCGGCATCTTCCTCCCTTCCGGTAAAGTGCAACTGGTTATCGTTGGCCGCACCGGCGGTTGAAATCTTGTCCCCAAACGGGCCATATTGAATCGTCTGTAACACGCTCCCCTCATGCCCCGATAGTCCCAAGACCGATTGCAGCGCATCATGATGGAAGGTGTAGTTGGTCCAGACGCCGCTGGTGTCGTTCTGGAAGCCGTTGACGACCTCGTCGATGACAGCGCCTCGGAAATACTTAGCCAGCCAACTCGACCCGTTCATCACCCCTTCCAGATGCTCACCCTCCAGCAGATAGGTCTGGTTTCCATGACTGTCGGACTTGTAGATGCGGTAATCGTAGGGATCATATTTGAAGCTGTTTCCCTGGACGTTGTTCGGCCTTCCCTTGGCGTCGAAGTATAGAGTCTGAAGCACCGTGCCGACGCCGTCCTTCTTCGTGGTCAGGTTCCCATCGTCGTCATAGACGTAGCTGTTTTGCAGCGGTCCCGTGGCGGTTCCCTGGTGAATTTCCTTGAGGCGGTTGTCCACATCAGGGACGTAGGCAAGAGTTGTCCCGCCCTTAGTCATAGTTTTCCGGTTGCCCACCTTGTCGTAGGTGAAGGTCTGGTCATTGGCTGTTCCCGGATAGTCGGCGTTGGTCAAGCGGTAAAGGGCATCATAGATGAACGTAGTCGTGCCGCTTGCATCAGTCTGGCTGGTGACATTCCCCAACCGATCTCTCACGTAGCTGGCGCTGTTCACGACGGTGCCAACAGCGCTTGTGTTGGAGAGGCTCGCCAGGCGGTTGCCGTCGTCCCAAGTGTAGCCGGTCATCGCGCCGTTGGAAAGTATCCTGTTCAGTAGCCTGCCCGCGCCATCGTACTGGTAGCTCACCTCAAGGAAGCTCGGGTTCCGTTCCGACACGAGTCTGTTGGCACTGTCGTAGCGGTACTCGGTGATGCTGCCGTCGTAGTTGGTCTTCGTGGCTATGTTCCCGGCAGGGTCGTAGGTGTAGGAAAGGCTCTTACTGGCGCGGCCGTCGATCTTGAGCGTGGGACGGTTCTTCAGATCGTATGCATAGGTATAGGTGACGTCCGGGTTGCCCACGGTGTATTTATTGCCGTAGATGTCGTAGACGGTTGACTCGGCGATACTGCCCGTCGTGGACGTGTACAGGGCCTGGGTGATCCGGTTCAGCGTATCGCAGGTATAGGTGGCTGTCGCGCCGCTCCGCTTGGTCCGCGTGAGGACGTTCCCCGTCTCGTAGTAGGTAAACGTCGTCGACTTGTTGGTGGTCAGGTAGAGCGGGTCGCGCACCGTATTGAGCCTTCCCAGGTCGTCGTAATCGAAATAGGTGACGCGGCCCTCCGCGTCGGTAACCGAGGTCATGTTCCCAAGGAGGTCGTAGGTGTAACTTGTCACGCCGTTATTCGTCGCGCCATTCTGTGCGTCCGTCTCACTCTTCACCCGGTTCAACTCGTCGTATATCTTATAGACAGTGGCACCGTAAGCGTTCTTCGGTTGCAGGCCGGCGTTCGCGTTGGCGTCGGTCATCTTAGTAACGTTGCCGTTAGCGTCGTAGGCAAAGGTGGTCTGATAGCCGAGAGGGTCAGTCATGGTGACCGGGCGGCCGAGCGCGTCGTAGACCGTCGTCATGGCCTTCCCAAGCGAGTTGATGGCCTGCACCGGATGCCCCGCCAGGTCATAGACTATGGTTGACTTGTAACCGTTGGCGTCAGTAACCGCCGTGCGCCGGTTCATGGCGTCATACTCATAATTGACGACATGGCCGTTGGGGTCGGTAACCCGGATCATGTTGCCGGATTCATCGTATGCATACTGGGTGACATTGCCGTAGATGTCGGTGTCCGTGCTGAGCCGGTCGGCGGCGTCGTACGTCCGGGTGCTGATAATGCGTACGTCAAAGGTGCTATCTGGCTTTATGTAATGACCCTTGACCTGGTAAACCTTCCCGTCGCCGTCGTAGACGGTCTCCATGTAATTACCCAGAGGGTCGGTGATCTGCGTAACCCGGTCCAGCGCGTCGTAGGTATAGGTGGTGATGAGGCCGATAAGTGTCGGGTCGCTCGGAGAATTGCGCCGCCACTGGGTAGCGGTTTGCCTGCGCCCAAGGGTGTCGTATCCGAAGGTGGTCTGCACAGACTGGCCGGAACCCGACACCGTGACGCTTTGCAGGTTCAGCCCCTTGCCGTTCTCCCAGACATAGTCGGTGATGCGCTTGCGGGCGGAGTTGGCCGGATCGATCTGCTCCACCATCTGCTTCACGGTGCCGTCAGGGTTGTAGGTGTAGCTCTGGAGAAGGACGTTGGCCGTGCCGTTCAGCGAGCCAAGGGTGACGCTTTGTAGCTTGCCGGCAACAGCCCCGGTACTTGCATTTGTGGTGGCGTAGTAGGCCATGGTGCGGGTGTTGCCATTTTTGTCCTTGATGGTGGTCACCTGGTCGTAGACGCCGTAGCCATATTGCAGGGTGTTGGTTAGAGTGTCCGTCTCCTGGGTCACGTTGCCGCCGGTGTCGCTTGCCCCGGTGACGGCGTGGTCCGTGCGGTAGGAGTATGTCGTGTTGTAGCCGAGCCCGTCGGTCTTCTTGTAACGCAGCATGTCCGAGGTGTTGTTGAACTGGTGTATCCCGTTGTCCGGTTCGGTGAGCTTGGTCATGAGGCCATTTGAGTCATATTCGTACTCGCGGATGAAACCGCGTGGGTCCGTGACCCGGGTGCTCTTGCGGTAGAGATCGTAATCCATCGTCTCGGTGTGCCCCAAGCTGTTTGAGTAATTGAAAGTCTTGCCGTTCTGGTAGTAATTGAAGGTGGTCGCGACGGGGGTCCCGCCACGGCTCTCCGGAAGCGTCACCAGGGCGAGGTTGTGGCCGCCGGGGGGGCTGTAGGCGTACTGAATGGTCTTTGGTATCGGGTTGGTCACCGATTGCAGGTTGCCGTATGTGTCGTAGGCGTAGCTCCACTTCCGCCCCGACCAGTCGGTGATGTCCTTCAGTTGATTGCCGGCGTAATAAGTCAGGGTGAGCCCGGTGCGGCCCGATATTCCCAGGTTGTCGCTGACGGCGGTCAGGTTGCTGCCCGTGTAGGTGAAGTTTAGCTGGTTGCCGAAGGGGTCTGCGATCTGCGTGAGCTTCGCGGTGTTGCCCGGCGCGGTCTTGAGGCTCGTCCCCTGGAAGACGTATTTCACGCCATTTCTGAAGGTGAGGGTATAGAAGCCGGCGGACGGCGTATCCAGCGCCAAGGTATCGAACTCCCCGGCAGGGGGAGTGACCGCATAGGTGGATTCGTTCACCAGATAGCTGTGGTCACCGCCGCGCTCGTCCGTATAGGTAATGGAAGAGGTCTTTCCGTTACCGTTCTCAGGTGCCTGGGCGCTAGTACAATTAGGGCAGGCGCCGTAGTCGTTGGACTTGAGCTTCATGTTATAGGAATGGGTCCAGCCGTAGCCCAGCGGTCCAGGCGGTCCTGTAGGGTTCGTGCTAGACGGGGCCGAATTGTAGGTGCGGGTGAAGGCGAGGTCGAGCCCCCTCCCTTTTATGGTGAAATCGGTTTCGTCGTGGTAGTTGTTGCCGGTGACCGTGCTTACCGGGTCTGTCGTCGAAGGGGTCTTGACCACGTCGTTGTTCGTTTGCGCTATGGTGTTCTGGTTGGTAAAGACGGCGTTGTTGAAAGTCGGCACGGCATTGGAGCTGCCCAACAGGGAAATGGATGTCGCCTGCTGGAGCAGCACGCCGTTGGCCGGCACATAGCCGCCTCCTGCGGAAACACCTGCCTCGTTCTGAATCTCGAAGGTCGCTGAGGTCATATTGCTGGAGGTGTCAAAGGTCTTCCAAATATCCACAGAGAACGTGAAGTTCGGTCCGGTCGATAGCTGGGAAGGCACGACGATTTCGTTCCAGCCCTTGGTCAGGTCCTGCAGATAAAGGATGTTGCGCCAGGTAGCCACTGACGTAGACGGTTGCGCCGAAGCCGACAGGCCGTTGACGCCCCGATAAACGAAAGCCGAATTGCTGAAACCATTGTTTTCGTCGAAGTAGTCGAATGCCGTGGCGCCAACATAGTTCAATCTGTAACTTGCGTAGTCCGACTTATTCAAGTTAATGGCGCTAGCGACCGTGGTGCCGACCGGAAACGAGCTTATGCACAGGGAACCGGCGTTCAAAATGGCATTGACACCGTACTGGTTTTGCAACGTTTGCAGTTGGTTCTGCTTGTCATAGAAACAATCCAACGACGGCACGTAGTAAGACCCGGACGACGGTGACTGGTACACTCCGTCGAACGCGTTGTTATAGTAGAACATGTTGCTGCTGCGGCTGTCGCTGGAGCTTGTCGGCTGTTTTTCCAGTATCACAAAAGAGTGCGTGCTGTCGGCAGTCGAATACCACCAACTGTCCATCAAGGTGGTGTAGATAGAGCGGCGGTCAAGCGTAAAGCCGGATGGCGGAGTACTCGTATAGCCCATTGCCGAATACATGGTCTGGACGGTATCGGTCGTCGTATTCTTCTGCAGGTCCAGAAGGGTGGCGCCGCTCGACAGGGCCATCTGGATGCCGCGGACTGTCGAGATCGCGTCGTAACCGGTCAACTCCTGCCAAGTCTCGTGCTCAAGCGAAGAGACGATATGGCCGACCAGTTGAAATTGAGAGTTGGATGCGTTGGCGGCTTGGTCGATTCGCCATGACCCGGCGATCGTAATCCCCTTCATGTCGATAAGAAGGCCACCGGGGAGGACCGAGAAGGAGGTGCCGTCTATGTACTCCGCCTCGTGTGTGGCACTGACCACCCCAAGGAAGCCTGAAATTGGCGTTTTGATATGGTTCAGCGCGTCAGCACGTCCCATGCCGTCTCGGAGCTTGGCGTAGTACTGGGTGGAAGCCACATAGAGCAATCCTCCCGTAAGCGCATCCAGTGCGGGTTTGTCGTCAAGCAGTTTGAGGTCATTCGATGCATACACGCCGGTGCCGTTTATATCCACGTACGGCGTACAGTTGAGGCCTCCGGCTAGACAGCCGGTTTCGGAGGAGTTGAACACTATTTTGTACTGCTGGTTCGCGGCGAGGAGCTGCTGGGCTGCTCGATGTACCTGGGTCCAGTTGGAGGTCTCCCCTCCGGTTGCCAGAAGATAGTAACCGCCGACTATGCCGGAATAGGTGGCCGAAATGATTTCGTCCGTACCGCCTGAGGTGGCGGGGGCCCCGTCCATGGTGACGGTGAGGCTGAAAGGATCACCGATGGCGGGCGTGTAGCCGCTGATGGTGCCGTTGCCGGCGAGGGGCCTGGCGATCTCTACACCGTCCAGGCGGACGACCACGTTCGGTATGCCACCGTTTATTTCTGTGGTGAGGGTAAGCCTTTTGGTGGCAAGATCGACGAGTAGCGCGGTACCGCCGCCGACACTGAGATTGATCGTGCCGCCCCCGGATGGGTGAATGGTCATATTGAACTGGATGGAAAGACTCTTCTTCCATTTCTTCGGCTCGGTTGCCGGGACAACGGCGTCATGGTCGGCTGCCGAATTGTACCTGCGGGGCGTGCCCACCACCGTGTAAGCGAGTGACGCGGGAAGGATCAGGTTCTCCTGAGTGATGATATCGCCGGTATACGCCACATCCTCCAGGGTCTTGCCGGGGTAATTTGCTTGCAGATAGGTGAGGAGCTGCTCTTCGTAAATCTCCAGGGGATTCTTGTTTGTGCGCGTTGAATCGCTGTTCTTGATGGCGTTGTAGTAGCTCGTGTAGTCGAACTGAAGCGCGCTGTATGGGTCTATCCCCTGGTCGTTGTACTGCTTTTGCTTGAATGAGGGGTCGAGCGCCACCCAGTGGCAGTTGCTCGATGCGGTGCAGGTCGCGCTCGCGGCATCAGCTCCGGAGCCCCGGTAGTTCCCGTAGGGGAGCAAAGCCTCCACCCAGACGTGCTCGAATTGAACATATGAGCGGTCGGCGGCGAGCGTTACGTTCTGAATCCCCTGGTCCTTCATGATGCTGACCGCGAGGTCCAGATTTTTCACCCCGAGCCAGTTTACCACTTGAGAGGCGTCAACCTGGACCGTGCCGACCGCATAGCGGGCATGGTAGCCGCGAGAGCGGAACATGGCAATCAGCGTGGATGCAAGATCCACGTCGTTGCCGCGAAGCCCCAGAAAACTGTTGATGGAGCCACTACGGGAACCGTGGTAAAGAGCGAACTCGGCGTTGTTGCGCACGAATTCGTAGATATTCACCGGGCTTGCGAGCGCCGCGGCCTTGACGTTCAAATCGGGCGCGGAGGTGGCGTTGTACTGTATTTCCGGGGTCTCGCCGGTGTCGCTGTCTGTGGCATGGGCCAGCGTAGCCGTCAACATCAACAGAACTGCAATAACCGCAATGACTGCTGTCTTCAAAGCACCCTCCTCTAATCCGGGCAATCCGGAGATAAACATAAAATGGAAGAAACCTGAGTATCGGTAAAAATCCTTAAAGCCTTGCCTCTATTCCCGGTGCCGCACGATGGTCGAGATGGTCGGGGTCTTTTCCTGTTCCGTCTCTACCAGGGGGCCATGTTTGACCGCGAGGCGATCCTTTATTTCATGCAGGCTTGCGGCCCGTTCTTCGGGCGGGCTTTGCAGTGCCTTGTCAAGTTCATCTTCCAGTTCACGAACTTTCGCCGCAGCATTCCGTTCCATGGAATGGTCCTCTCCGACTGCGCTCTCCGCCACCTTTTGCTCAACGACGGCGCGCTGGCCACGTACCCGGCCAAGAGCCCGGCTCACCAATATTTCCGCTTTTGCCCGTTCACTTTTCTTGGTTTGAATATCTTGCTGCAGCTTGAAATCGGGTGTGACTGATTGGCCGTTTTCCAGGGAAAGCGCGTTGGCCTTTCCGGTTGCCAAACTCTTGTCATAAAGCTTCACTACAGCCTTGTGCAGCTCATCCATCCTTTGCCGAAGGTTTTCCATTTCGGGGTTGGCAGGCTGATTGCGTCTTGCAGTCAGGATTGATTGGCTGATTGCCTGAATCTGCTGGATCTTATCCGGCGGCAGACTGTTTTTGAACGTTTCATGCGATTCGACAGCCACAGCCATCTTCGGCAGCAGGAACGGCAGCAATCCTAGCAAGATAATATTTCTTGGTAGCTTTGGCATATGGGATACTCCCTTCATTATATTCATGGTCCGAAGCTTCTTTTGTTGAACGTTTCGTGGTAAACATTCATAAGGAGAGTGATAGCGGTAACTGCTTTAATTGCAGCATTTCTTGCGGCTAGAGAAGCAACGTACGAGAAATACTATGTCCGTCAATTCACCGAAATAACACCATTTTCACTCGTAATCACAACATCATTAGTCTCCAGGTCGCAGGCGCCAAGTGTCCCTGAATCGAAAATCAAATTAATTGTCGAGCCACTTGTTACTGACGACGTAACCGTAAAGGCTATATTGATTATTGTCCCGTCACTCAAAGGAGTATTCTGCACGTCAAATAGAGAAACTCGTAATGCACCCGATGAAAGAGTGTTCGTCGAGACCGTTTTGCCCACCCCGGCTGGCCCAATGGTAACGAGCGGGTTTGAGACCAGCAATGGATCGTACTTTATATCCATTCGCACGGTAGCCAGTCTGACACCCTGGGTTGCCAAAACTATCGGGACTTGTACCGTTTGGGTCGGTAAAGCGCTGATATTTGCGATGGAGACTGCCGGTTGTGACGATGCAAATGCCGACGCTGAAACAACTAGCATTGCCACAATTGATAATAAACTCTGTTTCTTCATTTTTGGTTCTCCCTTATCGTTTACTCGCGGATGTGAGTTTGCTATTACGTATCATCTTCCCATAAAACCATTGAGAGCTTTCGTAAAATACCCTGCCGTTACGTTTGTATTAATGTAGAAAGAAATACATGCACCGCCAGCTGCTCTCCCCATAAATACGTTGATTGCGTTGGTAAATTCACCAGAGCTCACTCTATTGTCACCATTACAATCTCCCGGCCTGAACCCCACTACAATATTTTTAGTTATTGAATTGGTACCGCTGGAGTTGGTGACTTTCAAGGTCACTGCATAGGTTCCTGGATAAGTATATGTGTGAACCGGATTTTGTATGGTGCTTGTCGCGATATCTCCGAAAGTCCACAACCACGAACTCGCTTCCAACGACTGGTCTGTAAAATTTTCTGAAACCGAAGCAAGCACTGTGGCAGGAGAGGCTGTGAAGGCTGCAACTGGCATGTCTGTCAAGACTTGAGAAAGATTAGTCAGACCATTGATCGGGGCCAACGAAGATACGCTGTTGCCGCGAAGATCAATAGAGGTCAGGTTGGTTGCCCATTCGAGGCCTGTCAGATTTGTAATTCCTTGATCCCGGACATTCAGTGTCGACAGATTCGCCAGGTCACCCTTGGTGAGATTGTCCATGCTGTTTTTGCCCAGTGCGATGTTGACGGCTGCCCTGAGGTTGGGGTCCGGCATATAAACCGTCGCAGCGAGGCTTGTAAGATCACTTCCCATGGACGCGGCAAAGGCCCGTGCTGCAATCGCCGTGGTATAAGGGTCCTCCGACCAGCTCCCGTCGGCTGACTGGAGCCCCGTTATTGTGTTCAATAAGGGCGTGGAGTTCGCAGCATACCCTGCGCGAAGATGGGTCAGGGCGGTCAACGCCTGGATATGAACCGGCGAGGCGGAACCGACATTGGCGACCAATGTGCTTACACCGTTGGCAATGGGGGTTGTGAGGGTCGAGTCCAGGGATTTGTTGGCTGCCATGGCCTGCACGACGAAAGCCGTGGTTACAGCGTCGCCTGCCGTTTCTTGGGCCACCGGCCATCCCTTGTCAGTTCCGGTAAGTTGCGCTCCCTTAAGATAATTGAGCGCCGCCTGGACGTTGCTGGTAATCCCCAGTTGAGAACAGGCCAGGAGGGCCACGGCGCTGTCCAAGGGGGAGCCTTGGTAATCCGTGGATAACCCCCAACCGCTGTTGCCGGGCAGGATGAGCTTCTGCGCGGCCTGCAGGTATGCCAGGTCGGGCTGGACATTGTCACCATGCTGGCTGAGTGCAAGGATACGTCTCGCCTCGTAGTCGATGTTGGGGGCGTTGTGATTTTCCAGCCAGGTGACTCCCGCGTAATAGGCCGAGGTGCGCTGGTTTAACGCCTTGAGTGCCATGACCGCTTCGGCAGTATAAGGAAGCTTGACGTTGTCGGACGCCCCCCAACTGCCATCGCTGTTCTGGTTTTGGGACAACCATTGGACCGCCCGGCTGGAGTTGCCGCTGTAGGGACTTGCGGCGAATGTCGGCAAGGCCGTAAGGAGAACCAGCACGGTGAGCAACATCATTTTTATGGGTAGCATCAAAAGTCCCTCCCAGGATAGCTTAGTCATAGAGGTAAATAATTTGAATTCATCATGACCAAACGGAATTATCCCCAAGAAGAAGGTAGTGGTTACGTGATGGCATAGATGCTGCTGTTCGGAGTCCACCGAATCTGAACATGAAATGCCACCTTGAGAAGGTTCCTGATCTTTTCCATTACGGG
>Ga0316217_10000080_pt1 | contig 137436 bp, 111 predicted proteins | sample 1anoAmetaG_FD_203633 | JGI IMG/M metagenome (GOLD analysis project Ga0316217, IMG submission 203633) | Freshwater microbial communities from Trout Bog Lake, Wisconsin, USA - 1anoA | ecosystem: Environmental > Aquatic > Freshwater > Lake > Hypolimnion/Profundal zone | place: USA: Wisconsin... | reverse complement strand
GCGAGCCTTCCCCCCTACGACGACCAATAGGTTCTGTCCCCCCTATGAAATAGGGGGGAAGCTGAACGTAGTGAAGCAGGGGGGTATTCCCGCCGGCAAGCAGACCCCCCTGGCTCGCTGCGCGAGCCTTCCCCCCTACTTCGCAGGGGGGATGCAGCTAAGTTCCCTCGTGAGGAATCGGGAGATGAAAAAAAACGCCGCAATAGCTAACAGGCTATTGCGGCGCTGGTGTTCCAGGTGGGTTACTAACGCCGCTACGACGGCGGCTGCACCACCGGACTCCCACCCGGCAGGACGTTCACCCCCGCTGACGTAGCCGAAGACGGGGCAACCGCCGCCGGCTCTCGCACCGGGTGAACCGGCTTCACCCTCGGAATGAATATCTGCTCGGGGTCGAGCACCTCGTGGATGATGCGCAGCTCCTCGCGGGTCGGCGGCAGCGTCTCTCCGGAGACCCGGCTCAGGTCCAGGTCGAACTGGCACATGTCGGCGATCTCCCGCGGGCTCTTGCCGGGATGGCAGGTGTCGAGGTAGATCCGGCCGCTCTGCGCGTCGAAGCGGAACACGCCGAGGGTGCTGATGATGGCCGACGGGCCGCCCCGGTAGGCGAAGCCGTACAGCTCGCGACGGTGCACGAACTCCCCTCCCGGCCATTTCTTCACCCGCCAGCCGGGGCTCGTGATGTAGCTCACGTTCTTGGTGAAGCGGCGCTTCTCGTGCACCATGATGAAGACGGTCCGCTTGGCGAAGGAGTTGATGTCGGGGTTGCCGCCGCTGCCGGTGAGCCGCAGCTCCGGCTCCAGGTAGTCGCCGATGACGGTGGTGTTCACGTTGCCGTACTCGTCCAGCTCGGCGCCCCCCAGGAAGCCGAGGTCGACGTAGCCGCGCTGGGCGATGCTGAACGCGTCGTGGAGCCCGGAAGAGCGCGAGGCGCCCATCTCGCAGCGCGCGTCCCCCACGGAGGTCGGCAGTTCGGGAGGCCGCCCGTCCAGCGTGCCCGCCTCGAAGATCAGCTTCAGGTTCGGGGCGTGGGTCTTCTGGGCCAGCATGATGGCGACCATGGGAAGCCCGGTGCCGGCAAAGACGATTTCGTTGTCCTGCACCTCGCGCGACGCGGCACAGCAGAGCAGGTCGGCGAGGCCGTATTCCTCGGGGTTTGCGTAATCGTTTCCCATGGTCATTGCCCCCTCTTCACGCCGGTCGAGTAGTTGAGCGCGGTGTTGGCCCGCAGGCCCAGCATGCGCGGCCAGCCGAGCTTCTCCAGGTAGCTCAGGTGGTCGAGCCCGAAGATCCACTCCTTTGCGAAGTCGTCGAAACCCTCCTGGGTGCGGGTCTTGCCGTAGAAATCCTTCAGGAAGGCGCCGTCCACGTCGTAGCGGCCGAACATCCCGGTCGGGTGCGCGCCCAGCGGGCACTCCAGGATGTAATCCACCTCGAAGCTCGCGATGGTGTTGCGGTCCGCCTCGCGTCGCAGGTACTCCTCGGGGACGATCTCCTCGGCCATGACGATGGTGATGTCCGCCGCCCGCGCCACCTCCGGGTCCGAGTAGTACTGGCCGCTCACCCGCACCGTCCCCTCTTCCCCGACCTGCTGGGCGCAGACCACCGCCACGTCCACCTTGGCCGCCGGGATCAGCACCTGGGAGCCCGCGCCGAAGAAGGGGTCCTCGGTGAACTGGTATTTGTGCTTGGCTATCCTTTTGCCGTCGCGCAGCCCCGCCCGCCCCAGCATGTCGTACTCCGGGTTGTGCAGGTCGGTGCCGAGCGAGGTCTGGGTGACCGCGTAGGGAGCGCCGGAGGCCGCGGCGGCGAAGCGGAACAGCATCTCCGCGTGGCTGTAGTCCTCGACGATGATCTCCTTGTTGGCGACCCTGCGCGACAGGTTGGCGCCGTACTTGCCGTACAGCTCGTGCCCCACCCAGCAGGACTCCCAGATGTCGACGCAACCGGCGCCCACCAGGAATTCCGTGTGGGAGCCTCCGTTCACCTCGATGAGGTGCAGCCCCTTGCGGTGCTGGCGGATCAGCTCGAAGACCACGGCCATCGGCCGGCGCCAGATGGTGAAGCCGGAAAAGGTGAGGCTGGAGCCGTCCCTGACGATCTCCGCCGCCTGCTGCAGATTGATCCGCTTGCTGTTGCTCATTCATCCCTCCAATAGGTACGGAAAGGCCATCACACGGGGTACGGAGTAGCCGATATCACGGGCAGTTCCTCGGGTTTCCCCCTGAGTTTAGATTAGATCGAAGGCTTTGCTGTTACTTTGCGTCGAGGCGCCGTTGCGTTAAAGCACTTGATTTTCAGGCGAAGTTGCGCATCACCTCCCTGGCGATGATGACCCGCTGGATCTCGTTGGTCCCCTCGTAGATGGAGGTTATCCGGGCGTCCCGGGCGTAGCGCTCCACCGGGAAGTCCGCGGTGTAGCCGTAGCCGCCCAGCATCTGCACGGCGCTGTAGCAGGCCCGGTTGGCCGCGTCGGTCGCGAACAGCTTCGCCATCGACGCCTCCTTGGCGAAGCTCTTGCCGCTTTGCTTGCGGTGGGCCGCGTTCATCAGCAGGAGCCTCGCCGCCTCCAGTTCGGTGTAGGCGTCGGCGATCTTCCATTGCAGCGCCTGGAAGGCGCTGATCTTCTGTCCGAACTGTACCCTTTGCGAGGCGTAGGCGGTGGCGTAGTCCATGGCGGCGAGTCCCACGCCCAGGCCGAGCGAGCCGATGCCGATCCGGCCGCCGGCGAGTTCGCCGACCGCGATCCGGAAGCCGTCGTTGAGTTCACCCATCAAAGCGGTTTTGGGTATGCGGCAGTCGCTGAAAACGAGCTCGTTGGTGGCGGAGGCGTGCTGCCCGGTCTTGTGTTCCTCCTTGCCGACCACCATGCCGGGGGTGCCCGCCTCGACCAGGAAGCAGCTGATCCCCTTTCCCTTGGGCGCCTTCGGATCGGTGACCGCCCAGACCACGAAGACCCCGGCGTAGGGCGCGGAGGTGATGAAGATCTTGGAGCCGTTCAGGACCCAGTGCTCGCCGTCCAGCTCGGCCCGGGTCGTCATGGCCGAGGGATCGGAGCCGGCGCCCGTCTCGGTGAGGGCGAAGCTGCCGGCGGGGTATTCGCCGGAGCAGATCTTCGGTATGTAGCGTTGTTTCTGGGTTTCGGTGCCGACCGACTGGATCACCTCGCAGACCATGTTGCTGACCGAGACCGTCACCGCGGTCGAGGCGCAGGCCCGGGCGATTTCCGTCAATGCCAGGGAGAAGGCGATCACGCCCGCCTCCGCGCCTCCGTAGGCGTCCGAGACGTTCAGCCCCATGAATCCGAGCTCGGCGAGCCTTTTAAGATTTGCCAGGAAGGCAGGCCGGTCCCCTTCCTGGTCCAGCTTGGCCGCCAGGGGAGCGAGGTGCGTCTGGGCGAATTCCCGGGCCGTGTCCTGAATCAGCTTCTGTTCCTCCGTCAAATCCAGATCCATTCTTGCCTCCTTCAGGGGTAAACTGAATCCTTCCGCGATTCGCAACTCTCAAGGCAACTACGGCAAAGGCGCCCTGTTAGGGCAAAGGCACCCCCCTGCTTCACTTCGTTCAGCTTCCCCCCTACTTCGCAGGGGGGACTTACAAGCAGTGTCCCCCCTTCTCTGAAAAGGGGGATTTACAAGCAGTGTCCCCTCTTCTCTTAAAAGGGGGATTTACAAGCAGTGTCCCCCCTGCGCAGTAGGGGGGAAGGCTCGCGCAGCGAGACAGGGGGGTCGCTTTTATTCTGTTTCAGCCAGACTAGCCGGTATATACTGCCGGATACTCTCGTCAACTCCCTGAAGGTTGCGCAGCACCTCGTTATTGGTGAAGCGCAGCACCGTTAATCCTAATCCTTCCAAAAACAAGGTCCGTCCCGTGTCGTGTGTGATCCCCTTTTCAATAAAATGGCTGTCTCCGTCTACTTCGAGCACAAGTTTCAATTTGGGACAGTAAAAGTCGACGACCTACGTTCCCACAGGACGTTGCCGTCTGAATTTCACAGGTAGAAGTCGCAGGCAGTTGTACCAGAGATGCTTCTCTGCAGGCGTCATCTCCTTGCGCATCTCTCTCGCCCGTTTTATTAGTGCAGGGTTGTAGGTTTTCATGGCGCAAAGCCCCCAGAACTAACAGCCCAAAGGCACCCCCCTGCTTCACTTCGTTCAGCTTCCCCCCTATTTCATAGGGGGGATACGCCTCGTCCCCCCTGCGCAGTAGGGGAGATACGTCTCGTCCCCCCTGCGCAGTAGGGGGGAAGGCTCGCGCAGCGAGACAGGGGGGTCGCTTCCTCTACTAAATGACTCAACGACTCAACGACTCGACGACGTTCACGCTGTCACGCAAGCAGCAGCTTGGAGATGACCACCCGCTGCACCTCGTTGGTCCCCTCGTAGATCTCGGTGATCTTCGCGTCCCGGAACATCCGCTCCACCTCGTAATCGCAGATAAAGCCGTAGCCGCCGTGAATCTGGATCGCCTCCTTGGTGACGAACGTGGCAGCCTCCGATGCCAGCATCTTGCAGAGCGCCGATTCCATCGTGTAGCTCTTCTTGCTGTCCTTGAGGCAGGCCGCCTTGTAGGTCATCAGCTTGGCGGTCTCGACCTTGGCGTACATGTCGGCGAGCTTGAACTGGATCGCCTGCAGATCGCAGATGGGAGCCCCGAACTGCTTGCGCTCCTTGGAGTAGGCAAGCGACCTCTCGAAGGCGCCCTCGGCGATGCCCAGCGCCTGGGAGGCGATGCCGATGCGGCCGCCGTTCAGCGTGTCCATGGCTATCTTGAAGCCCTGCCCCTCGCTCCCCAGCAGGTTCTCGGCGGGAATCCGGACGTTGTCCAGCGCAAAGGCGGTGGTGTAGCTGCCGCGGATCCCCATCTTCTTCTCGTTCCTGAGGACCTCCACACCGGGAGTCTTGAGGTCGATGATGAAGGCGGAAACCCCTTTGTGCTTGAGGCTCTTGTCCGAGGTGGCAAAGACGACGCCGGTCCCCCGGTAGCCGCCGTTGGTGATGAAGATCTTGTTGCCATTGATGACGTACTCGTCACCTTCCCGCCTGAAGGAGGTGCTGATCGCTCCCGCGTCGCTGCCGGCATCCGGTTCCGTCAGCAGGAAACAGCCGATGATCTTGCCGTGGTTCAGGTCCGGCAGCCATTTGCGCTTCTGTGCTTCGGTGCCGAAGGTGTAGATCGGGCCGCTGCAAAGCGAGGTGTGGGCCGAGATCAGCACGCCGGAGGAGCCGCAGGCCTTGGAGACCTCCTCGACGACGATGGCGTAGGAGAGCATGTCCATCCCAGCGCCGCCGTACTCGTCCGGAAGGTAGCTCCCGAGCAGCCCCATCTCGCCCATCTTCGCGACCAGCGCGTCGGGGATCATGTGCTCCTCGTCGATCTGCATGGCGATGGGCTTGATCTCCTTCTCCACGAAATCACGCACGCTGTCACGCAGCACCTTGTGGTCCTGGCTCAGTTCGAAATTCATAGTTCCCCCCTTATCTGTCATAGGCTTCAGCCGCCAGCCGCCATCCCATGCTTCCAGTCATCCCAGGCAGCCCCGTTAGTCGCCCCGGCTCACGCCCCCTGGAAGACCGCCTTGCGCTTCTCCACGAAGGCGGCCATCCCCTCGCGCTGGTCCGAGGTCGCGAACAGCACCCCGAAGAGCGAGGCCTCGTAGCGGAAGCCGTCCTCCTTCCCCATGTTGAGCCCGTTGGCGATGGCGTCCTTGGCGTAGCCGACCCCGAGCAGCCCGGTGCCGGCGATCGCCCGGGCGGTCTCCAGCGCCTTGGGGAGCAGCTCTTCGGCTGCGAAGACCTCGTTCACCACCCCCCAGGCCGCGCCCTTCTGCGCCGAGATCATCTTCCCGGAAAAGATCATCTCGTTGGCCCGGTTGGGGCCGATCAGGCGCGCCAGGTTCTGGGTGCCGCCGAAGCCCGGCATGATGCCGAGGGTCACCTCCGGGAAGCCGAGCTTCGCCTTGTCGCAGGCGTAGATGAAGTCGCAGGCGAGCGCCAGTTCCAGCCCGCCGCCCAGGGCGAACCCGTTCACCGCCGCGATCACCGGCTTTTTCATCTTCTCGACGGCCAGCATGACCGCCTGCCCTTTCAGGGCGAACCGGTGCCCCTGGAAAGCGCTCATGGCCGCCATCTCCTTGATGTCCGCCCCCGCCACAAAGGCCTTCTCGCCGGCTCCGGTCAGGACGACCACCTTGACGGCAGGGTCGCGCTCCAGCTCGTAAAAGGCGCACTCCAGCTCGCCGAGCAGCTCGCTGTTCAAGGCATTCAGGCTCTGGGGGCGGTTGACGGTCAGCTGGGCAACGCCGTCGGTAGTTTCCAGCAGTAGACTCTTGAATTCCATCGGGGAATTCCTCCTTATCGGTGGGTGTCTGCGTGATTCGAACTAATAGCTGTAGAAGCCTCTGCCTGATTTGCGGCCCAGGAACCCCGCGTTCACCATCTTCACCAGGAGCGGGCAGGGGCGGTATTTGGGGTCCTTGAACCCGTCGTAGAGCACGTTGGCGATGGCGAGCACCGTGTCGAGCCCGATGAAGTCGGCCAGGGTCAGCGGCCCCATCGGCTGGTTGGTGCCAAGCTTCATACCGCGGTCGATGTCCTCGGCGCTCGCCACCCCCTCGTAGAGCGCGAAGATCGCCTCGTTGATCATCGGGATCAGCACGCGGTTCACGATGAAGCCGGGATAGTCCTGGGACAAGGCGACTTCCTTGTCCAGCCGCCCCACCAGGGCCTTGGTGGTCGCAAAGGTCTCGTCGCTGGTCGCGTGCCCCCGGATCACCTCCACCAGGGTCATGACCGGAACCGGGTTCATGAAGTGCATGCCGATCACCTGGTCCGGCCTCTTGGTAACCGAGGCGATCCTGGTAATCGGCAGCGACGAGGTGTTGGAGGCCAGTATGGCGGAAGGCTGCACCAGCTCGTCCAGCCTGGCGAATATCTCCAGCTTGAGCGCCTCCTTCTCGGTGACCGCCTCCACACAGAAGTCGCTCCCCGCAAGCGCGACCATGTCGCAGGTGGTGACGATGCGCCCCATGGTCTCCTCGACCTCGTGCTGGAGGATCCCCCCCTTTTTCACCTGCCGCTCCAGGTTCTGCCTGATGACGGCGCGCGCCTTCTCCAGCTGGGGAGCCGAGATGTCGAACAAAACGACGTGGTATCCCTTCGAGGCGAAGACATGGGCGATGCCGCTCCCCATCTGTCCGGCTCCCAGTACCCCTATCTCATTGATCATGGTCTATTCCCTTTGTCTGCACGGCAGCTCCTGGACCGGTTCACACCCTAAATCCGCTCGAAGATCGCCGCAACCGCCTCACCGCCGCCGATGCACAGGGTGGCGAGGCCATAGCGCGCCTGGCGTTGCCTCAGTTCGCGCACCAGGGTTGCCACCAGCCTGCCGCCGCTCGCGCCGATCGGATGCCCCAGGGCGCAGGCCCCGCCGTTCACGTTCACCTTTTCCAGAGGCAGATTGAGCCGCTTGACGGCAAGGAGCGCCACCGAGGCAAAGGCCTCGTTGATCTCGAAGAGGTCGATGTCGGTGGGCGCCAGGCCGGCCTTGGCGCAGACCCTCTCGATCGCGGCCACCGGCGCCTCGGGGAAGTAATCGGGGTGCAGGCTCGCGGTGGCGTAGGCCACCAGCCGGGCCTTGGGGGCGAGACGGTGCCGCTTCAACCCGGCCGCGCCGGACAAAAGGCAGAGCGCCGCGCCGTCATTGATGGTGGAGGCGTTGCCGGCGGTGATGGTCCCCTCCTTTCCGAAGGCGGGGCGCAGCCCGCCGAGCCGGGAGCTGTCTCCACGGAAAGGCTCCTCGTCGCGCTCGACCGTCTCGTCACCGGAGCGCCCCTTCTTGACCACCGGGACGATCTCCTCGGCGAAGACGCCCCCCTCGACGGCCGCCCGGGCCAGCCGGTAGGAGCGCTGCGCGAAGGTGTCCTGCTCCTCGCGGGAGAGCTGGCAGCGTCGCGCGCTGTCGTCGCCGATCTCCCCCATGTGCCGGCCGGTATAGGGGTCCTGCAGGCCGTCGTGGAGCAGCAGGTCCAGCAGCTCTCCGTGCCCGAGCCGGTACCCGGCGCGCGCCTGCTTCAGGAAGTACGGGGCCTGGGACATGTTCTCCATCCCCCCCGCGATGACCAGCTCGGATTCGCCCAGCCGGATGCTGTCGGCCCCCAGCATGATCGCCTTCAGCCCGCTGCCGCACACCTTGTTGACGGTCAGGGCGTGCACCTGGTCCGGGATTCCAGCGGCGCGCATCGCCTGGCGGGCCGGGGCCTGGCCACAGCCGCCGGACAGCACCTGCCCGACGATCACCTCGCTGAGAGCCTCGGGCGCCAGCGAGCAATATTGCAGGAGCCCGCGCATGACCGCGGCCGCGAGCTGCGGGGCGGGCTGGTCGGCAAGCGCTCCCGAGAATGATCCAAACGGCGTTCTTAGAGCCTCGACGACGAAGACTTCATCCATGCCCGAGCCCCCTTTTCAGAGATTTAATGCGGACAGGATATACGACAGTTTACGTACAAGTCAAGCAATTTCAAAACATCCTTTTATTTTCACCAGGCACAACAGGTAGGGCGGGAAAGCGGGCCGGCTGAGTGGGGAACTGCGGGCAAAGCGGGGCCGCCAGGGATGCGCCGGCGCCGTTTAGGGGGGGACGGGGAGCGTTGCCGACCGGACCGGAGGGAACGGCCGCGGCTCACGGTACGGAGTTCGTGGCAGCGGCGGTCAAAGATCGCTGTCGTCATCGCCGGGCTCCCGTTCGGACGCGGTGGTCTCGCCGCTATTGATCCTGCTCTCCAGATCCGTGAGCTGTTCGGTCAGCTGCTTGAAGAGCATGTTCTTTTCCGTGATGTCGTGGGTCGAATCGAGTTTAGCGAGGGAAGTAAGGTACTTGGCATATGCGTCGTCAAAAACCTTGGTCATGGGAAAATCCTCCATCGCGCAGCGAGTGCCGTGCGCAGGAAGATATGTGTACAAGCAAATTAAATTTTTTTCAAGTAAATAATCTCATGACAAACACCGGTTGCGTTATTTTTACGTGCGCCGCCCGCTGCGGCCAGTGCCTGACCAAGTGCCTGACCCAATGAAAAAACGGCCGCCACCCAAGCCAGCCGTCCAACCGCTCCCCCTGGTTCGCGGCAGCAGCCGGTCAGGAGATGACCGTCATGGTCTCCACCCGGTTGCGCCCGTTTTGCTTGGCCCGGTACAGGGCTTCGTCCGCCTGGCGAAACAGTGAATCCACGCTGTCCACCTGGGCGGAGGGATAGCTGGCGACCCCGAGGCTGACGGTGACGGTGAGGTCTTCCATGGGGGGCGGGAAGGAATACTCCAGAACCGCCTGGCGCAGGCGCTCGGCAACCGGGACCGCCCCTTCCAGCGGTGTCCCGGGTATGACCAGCACGAACTCCTCCCCGCCGAAGCGGGCGGCGCTGTCATAGGCGCGCAGTTGCCGCTGGGAGAGCCCCGCGACCGCGGCCAGCACGATGTCGCCGTTTTGGTGCCCGTAGGTGTCGTTTACCTTCTTGAAGTAATCGATATCGAGGATGATCAGGGAGAGCTGTTCCTGGTTGCGGCGCGCCCTGATGAACTCGCCGTCCAGGATTTCCGTCAGGTAGCGCCGGTTGAAGAGATTGGTGAGATGGTCGACGTTGGTGAGCCTTTTCAGGAGCTCGTTGGCTTTTTTCAGCTCGTCCTGCAGGGACTTGATCTTCAGCTGCACCTTGACCCGTGCCACCAGTTCGCCGGGATCGAAAGGCTTGGTCAGATAGTCGCTCGCGCCCTGTTCCAGCCCCTTTATTTTGGAGTCGAAATCCATCATGCCGGTCAGCATGATGATCGGGACCCCCAGCAGTTCGGGGCGGGACTCCACGAGCTGCAGGAACTTGAAGCCGTCCATGCGCGGCATGTCCACGTCGCAGATGACCAGGTCGGCCCTGGAGTTGATCAGGGTCTTGAAACCCTCCAGACCGTCACGTGCCTCCAGGTAAGCGTCGAAAAGCCCGACCTCCTTGAGTGTGCGCACCACCTGATCTCGAATAGCCGCCGAATCATCGATTACCAGCACACACGTCGGCATGAAAAAGATCTCCCCATTCACCTGGCAAAGCCTGCCGGGACGTCGTTGCCGGGCAGGAAGTTCGACTCGTCATAGTCCGGTTGCACAACTAACCCGGAAAAGCACCAATGTGCGCCAGAGGCGCCTCTACATGAGCTAGGTGATAAGGTGACACTTTTGCCCGATAGGACGGCTACTTCCTAAAAGGTTTAATAAAGACGTAGATTATCAGCAGAAAAGGAAACGACGAGAACGCCGCTTCCAGATTGCCGAGAAACAACTGCCAGGTGCCGAACGTTATTACAGCGAGGGCGAAGAGGATCACGAAAATTGCTGCAGGCTTGTTCATAGTGCGATAGTAACCAATTGCAATGGACCTTGTCCAGAAATTTAATGAAATTCCAGAGAGCTCGATCCTTATGTTCTTTTTCTCACGGGGTATTCCAGTCCCAACAGAACCTCAGTTCTTCGCTGGCGACGATCACCTCGCAGCAGGTTTTCTTGAAGAAGGCCTGATTCGCGGCGCTGTCGAACTCCTCCTGCACCGTCGTTTCGATCTGCGCGTCCGCCAGGTCCAGCATCTTTTCAAAGGCTCCCTCGATGATGCCAGGCTTCCAGCCGGCTTTCTTCAGTTGATCCTTGAACATCGCTACGTGCATACTGTTATTGACACCGTAATCGACCAGCAGCAGTACATTTCTGGACATGTTCATTCCCCCTCGAAAGATTTGGCGCAACCTGGCCTACGGGTCTGTCAGCAAAGCGGTGATCGACGGCGGCAGCTTGAGTATACTGGCAACGCACGGATCTACCAATGTTACCACAAAAGTTCGCGCTCGGATTCAAACTCCATCAGTTTGCCAGTTACCGGATCTCGGAATGCAACGCGCTTTGCCAGTAATTGGAGCGGGCTGGCGAAGTCGTCGGCAGCTTCATCCTGCAGGACCGGATAGTACCTGTCGTTGAGGATTCCGAAGCCCAGGCCGCTCATGTGGACTCTCAACTGGTGCGTTTTACCCGTTTCGGGGCTCAGGCGAAAGCGCGCCAGGCCGCCCTCCACCTGCAGCAGTTCGATCCGGGAGCGCGCGTTAGCTGCACCGGGTGCTGTTTTCATCCTGAACCACGGCTCCCCCGGAACGATCCGGTCCTGGACCAGCCAGGCGTTGGGGCCGGGATTCCCGGTGACCGGTGCCAGGGCGTGATAGGTCTTTTGGATGTTTCCGCTCAAAAAGAGATCGCTGTACCGGGCGCGGGTCTCCTTATTGACGGAGAAAAGGACGATGCCCGCAGTTTCCCGGTCGATTCTGTGCAGCGGCACCAGATCGTCGTTGCCCGTCGAGGTTCTGAGCCGGTGCAGCAGGCACTCGTCGACGTAGCGCCCCCCCGGTGTCACGGGAAGAAAGTGAGGTTTGCAGGAGACCAGTATCTGGTCGTTGTGAAAAAGGATCTTCTCAGTGAAGGGGATCGCCGGCTCCTTTTCCACCTCTCTGAAATAGTGAATTCTTTTTTGTGGCTGGTAAGGGGAGTCGTGCGTGATGGGACAACCGTCCTCGCCGAGCACCTTCCCCTCGGCGATGCGCCGCCGCCAGCAGGCTGGGTCAACGTGGGGGAATCTTTGGCACAAAAAGCCGAGGATGGAGGGAAAGGGCGGTTCGGCTCTCGGCATGGTGACGGTGGCGGGGTAGCGGGAGATTCCCACGGGCGGTTCCTTTTCCCTTTTCAATGCTAAACGGTCCAGAGCATACCATGTAACGCCGGCAATGGGGAAATTCTATGAGCGCGGAGACTGCTGTTGTTCAAAGGACAACGAGGACAACGAGGACAACGAGGACAACGAGGACCGCGAGGACAGCGAGGACAGCGAGGACAGCGAGGACAACGAGGACAACGAGGACAGCGAGGACAGCGAGGACAGCGAGGACAGCGAGGACAGCGAGGACAGCGAGGACAGCGAGGACAACGAGGACAACGAGGACAGCGAGGACAGCGAGGACAACGAGGACAAAAACAGCGCCCCGGTTTTTTAATAAAAAAAGGGGCAACCCGTCGGTTGCCCCCATTGTACGGCCGGCAGAAGGGCCGATAACAGCGAAATAACATGTCAGATGAAGACTATGTCATCCGGTATATCGGTGATCTTTTCGCCACCCGCCTCGGTGACTGCAAAGGTATTCTCGATGCCGATCGCTCCCTGGCCGGGGATGGCGAACTTGGGCTCGATGGCTATGGTCTGCCCCGCCCGAAGCGGCGCCTTGAACCCCTGGGCCAGAATGGGAAACTCGTCCAGTTCCAACCCCACTCCGTGCCCGACGAACCGCGCGTTTTCTCCGGGCGGCCCCATGAAGAAGTTGCCCAGGCCCGCCTTGTCCGCCAGACTGGCGGCACCCAGGAAAAGCTCCTCGCAGACCGCACCGGGCTTCAGATTGTGCACCAGGTAGGACTGGATGGCGAGGGAGGTGTCAAAGGCATGCAGCAGGGTATCGGAAAGTTTCCCCAGCACGAAGACCCGCGTCATGTCGACGAGGTAGCCGTCGAAGACCCCGGTGTAATCGATGATGATCGGCGAACCGTTGGCGATGGACGCCAGGGACGCGCCGTGGGGCGAGGCGCTGGAGAGCCCGCGCCCGGTGACCGCCCCGTCGAAGAATCCGGGCATCACCGCGCTGGCGCCGCAGACCGCCAGCCCCATGAAGAGTTCCTGGTTGAAGGCGCGCATCCGGACGTACCCCTCCCCTCCCGCCTTTCTGAGCCGGTACTCGAACTCCGCGGCGACATCGATCTCGCGCATCCCGGGCTTGAGGAAACCGGGGACCTGCTGGAAGACCGCGGCGGTCCTCCTGCCGCTCTCCCGCATCTGCTCCAGTTCCCAGGGGGACTTGACGGAACGCAGTTCCCGGAGAGCGCCGGAGATGTCGACGAACTCGCGCCCCGGGATGAGCCTCTGGTAGAAGTTGTACTGCTGCACCGGCACCACGTCGAAGGTGAGCCCCACCCTTTTGACCTCCTCGCCGATCAGGGCGGGGAACTCCTTGCTGGACGGGAAGGGGCGGATGTCGCCGACCGTCGACTCGAGCCTGGCGCGGGCCAGGCTCTTCTTCACCAACAGCATCGGCTCGCCCGCCGCCGGGACATAGAGCAGCGAGTTCTGCCGGGTGCCGGCGAAGTAGTAGATGTCGATCGGGAAGATGATCAGCGCCGCGTCGATCCCCTTGGACTGCAACTCCCCCTGCAGCAGCCCGATGCGCCGGAGCGACTCCGCTTTCTCTAGCATGACGCCCCCCAGTCGTCCCGGTAGGCGATCTCGGCGAGCTCCTTGCGCGGGCGGGGCTTGGGCTCCTGGTCCGGGTAACCGATCGGCGTGATCCCGATGATCCGGATCGTCTCGGGAATCCCGAGGGCCGCCTTGGCGGTCGCCTCGTCGAACATCCCCATCCAGCAGGTCCCCAGCCCCAGCTCGTGGGCCTCCAGGCAGAGGTGCTCGAAGGCGATCGCCGTGTCGGCGACGAAGTACTCGATGCCGTTCTCCACAGCGCTCTCCGCGGGGTCGGCGCAGACCACTATGACGATGGGCGCCATCGCGATCGCCTTTTTCCCCGGGTTGTCCTCGCCGAAGGCGGCCAGCAGGCTCGCCCTCTTGACGGCGTCGGTCAGCACCAGGAAGCGCCAGCACTGCTGGTTCTTCCAGGACGGCGCCAGCCGCGCTGCATTGAGCACCTGTTCTATTTTTTCCCATTCAACGGGAGTATCCTTATATTTCCTGATGCTGCGCCGGTCGCGGATGACCTGAGAAAGGTCCATAGCAGCCTCCTTATGAGTTTCGACACCACATCAATACACCAATAACGTCGTTTTGTAAATGCTACATATTGCGCCGGTACTGTCCGCCCACCTGGTAGAGCGCCCGGGTGATCTCCCCCAGCGAGGCGCAGCGGACCGTCCGCATCAGCTCGGCGAAGATGTTGCCGTCGGCGACCGCCACCTCCCGGAGCCGGGCAAGCGCCACGGCCGCCTCGTCCCGGTGCGCCGCCTGGAAGGCCCGCAGGTTCGCGATCTGGGCGTCCTTTTCCTGCTGCGTGGCGCGCGCCAGCTCGCCCGGCAACGCGTACCCCTCCTCGTCCGCGTGGGCGCTCAGGAAGGTGTTGACGCCGATGATCGGGAGCTCGCCGGAGTGCTTCTTGTGCTCGTAGAGCATCGACTCGTCCTGGATTTTCGAGCGCTGGTACTGGGTCTCCATGGCGCCCAGCACCCCGCCGCGCGCGTCGATCCGCTCGAACTCGGCCAGCACCGCCTCCTCCACCAGGTCGGTGAGCTCCTCGATGATGAAGGTCCCCTGCAGCGGGTTCTCGTTGGCGGACATGCCGAGCTCGCGGGTGATGATCAGCTGCACCGCCATGGCGCGCCGGACCGACGATTCGCTCGGCGTGGTGACCGCCTCGTCGTAGGCGTTGGTGTGCAGCGAGTTGCAGTTGTCGTAGAGCGCCATGAGCGCCTGCAGCGTGGTGCGGATGTCGTTGAAGTCCATCTCCTGGGCGTGCAGCGAGCGCCCCGAGGTCTGGATGTGGTACTTGAGCTTCTGGCTGCGCTCGTCTGCCCCGTACCTGTCCCGCATGACGACCGCCCAGATCCGCCGGGCCACCCGGCCGATCACCGAGTACTCCGGGTCCAGGCCGTTACTGAAGAAGAAGGAGAGGTTCGCCGCGAAGTCGTTTATCTTCATGCCGCGCGACAGGTAGTACTCCACGTAGGTGAAGCCGTTGGAGAGGGTGAAGGCGAGCTGGCTGATCGGGTTCGCCCCCGCCTCGGCGATGTGGTAGCCGGATATGGAGACCGAGTAGTAGTTCCTGATCCCCTGGTCGATGAAATACTGCTGGATGTCCCCCATCATCCTCAGGGCGAACTCGGTGGAGAAGATGCAGGTGTTCTGCCCCTGGTCCTCCTTGAGGATGTCCGCCTGCACGGTCCCCCGGACGCTTTGCAGGGTGCAGCTGCTGATTTCCGCGTACTCCCGCTCCGAGGGGTCCCGGCCGTTTTTCGCGCGGAACAGGTCGGCCTGCTGCTCGATCGCCGCGTTGAAGAACATGGCGAGCATCATCGGCGCCGGCCCGTTGATGGTGATGGAGACGCTGGTCGAGGGGGCGCAGAGGTCGAAGCCGGCGTAGAGCTTCTTGACGTCCTCCACGGTGCAGATGGAGACGCCGCTCTCCCCCACCTTGCCGTAGACGTCGGGCGGGAAGTCCGGGTCCTCGCCGTACAGGGTGACGCTGTCGAAGGCTGTGGAGAGCCGCTTGGCGCCGTCCCCCTCGCACAGGTAATGGAAGCGCCTGTTGGTGCGCTCCGGGGTCCCCTCGCCGGCGAACTGGCGCTTGGGGTCCTCCTCCACCCGCCGGAAGGGGAAGACCCCGGCGGTGTAGGGGAAGAAGCCCGGAAGGTTCTCCTTGCGGCTCCACTTGACGATCTCGCCCCAGTCCTCGTAATCGGGGACGCAGACCCTGGGCACCCGGGTCCCGGAGAGGGTCTCCGTGTAGAGGGGAGTGCGAATCTCCTTGTCCCGGACCCGGGTCACCAGCTCCTGCTGCCGGTAGGATGCCTTCAGGCCGGGCCAGCGCTCCACGATCCCGCGCGCCTGCGCGTCGAGCCGGGCGCCGTGCCGCTCGATCAGCCCCGCTACCTCGGCCTGCGCGGCCCCGCCGGGTTCCAGGAGGATCCGGGTCCCCTCCAGCTGGAACAGGGTCCGCGCCAGCGCAGCCTGCTCCCCCGAGGCCTTGCGGTAGCCCCGCACCGTCTGCACCACTTCGCCCAGGTAGTGCACCCGGTCCGGCGGGATGATGTACTTCTTCAGGCTCTGCGTCTCGGCGGCCTTCAGCGAGGAGACCCAGCCGGCCCCGCTCTTGCGGTTCAACTGCTCCAGCAGCGCCAGGTAGAGGACGTTGGTGCCGGGGTCGTTGAACTGCGAGGCGATGGTGCCGAAGACCGGAATCTCACCGTCCGGGGCCTCGAACAGGGCGCGGTTCCGGCGGTACTGCTTGCGGACGTTCCGAAGCGCGTCCTCCGCCCCGCGCCGCTCGAACTTGTTGATCGCCACCAGGTCGGCGAAGTCGAGCATGTCGATCTTCTCCAGCTGGGTGGGCGCCCCGAACTCGCAGGTCATGACGTAGAGCGAGACGTCGCAGATCTCCACGACCCCGGCGTCCCCCTGCCCGATCCCCGAGGTCTCCACGATCACCAGGTCGAAGCCCGCCGCGCGCACCACGTCGATGGCGTCGGAGATCGCCGCGGAGAGCTCGCTTTTCGAGTCGCGGGTGGCGAGAGAGCGCATGTAGACCCGGTCCGTGTTGATGGAGTTCATCCGGATCCGGTCCCCCAAAAGCGCCCCGCCGGTGCGCTGGCGGGAGGGGTCGACCGCCAGGATGGCGACGCTTTGCCCCGGGAAGTCGTTGATGAAGCGGCGCACCACCTCGTCGGTGATGGAGCTCTTCCCCGCGCCGCCGGTGCCGGTCACCCCGAGCACCGGGATCCTTTTCCCCAGGGCCCGGATGCGCTCGCGCACCGCCCCGTAGCCGTCCGTGTGCTCGTGCACCGCGTGCTCGGCGAGCGTAATCAGGGTGTTGACCGCACGGATGTCCCGGCCCGCCAGTCGGCCGATCTCCTCCTCTATGTCCCGCGCCGGTGAGAAGTCGCAGGTCTCCAGCATCAGGTTGATCATCCCCTGCAGCCCGAGGCGGCGGCCGTCCTCCGGCGAGAAGATCTTGCTGACCCCGAACCCCTCGATCTCGCGGATCTCGTCCGGGACGATCACCCCCCCGCCGCCGCCGAAGACCCTGATGTGTGAGGCGCCGCGCTCGGCCAGGGAGTCCCGGATGTAGCGGAAGAACGGGACGTGTCCCCCCTGGTAGCAACTGACCGCGATCCCCTGGGCGTCCTCCTGGATGGCGGCCGTGACGATCTCGTCGACCGAGCGGTTGTGCCCCAAATGGATCACCTCGGCGCCCGAGGCCTGCAGCATGCGGCGGATGATGTTGGTCGCCGCGTCATGCCCGTCGAAGAGGCTCGTTGCCGTGACGAAGCGCACCTTGTGGTTGGTTTGGTAGATGCCGGGGGCGGTATGCATGAATGGCTTCTCCTAAGAAGTAGCTCGCCCCCCCTAGAAGGGAGGTTGGCTCACGGGTTAACAATCTGTCTCCGGTCCTGTCCCCCCTATGGAATAGGGGGGAAGCTGAACGTAGTGAAGCAGGGGGGTGTTTGCGCCTGCAGAGAGACCCCCCTGTCTTGCTACGCGAGCCTTCCCCCCTGCTTCGCAGGGGGGACACAGCTAAAGTCCCCTCGTTAACCCAATGCAGCGCCCCCTGCCCCCTGCCGCTAGCGCGCCGTAGCGCTTGAGCGCGCAGGCCCGTCAAGGGAGGGGGAGCAGAACAGGGGGCTTAGGCGCAGCAGGGAAGGCGGGCGCTCGCTACCCTGGCAGGGTGAATTCCCACGCGCACCAGAACTGTTTGGGGTGGTTGTCCGGCGGGCAGGCGATGCAGCGCGTCTGGATGCGAGGGTCAACGGTCCTGGCGAACTCGGCGTACTCGACGACGCCGACCGACTTGCAGGGGAAGTCGGGGAGCCCCCTCCTCTTCCTGGCAGACTGGACCCGGCAGTCGAGCATCCGGAAGACCACGCGCTCCTCGTTCTGCTCGATGACGTCCTGCAGGTTGAGTCTCGCGTAGAAGCGGTGCTGCAGGCACTGTACCAGGGCGGAGATCCCGCCACCCGGCAGGAGCGCCAGCCGCTCCATGATCCTTTTGGCCTCGATGACGGTGAAGGAGCGCCAGGCGTCGGTGTCCACCTCGATGGCGACGTCGATGCCGTAGCGGCTCTCCACCGCCTGGAACCAGAGGCCGTCGTGGGCGAGCCAATTCTTGGCGTCGTCCACGATGATCCGGATCAGTTCCTCACGGCTCAACTGGTTCAGCAGCTGCAGGCCGAGGTCGCCGGGCATGGTCGGGGGGGTCGCATATCTTTTCAGCTCGTAAGCGTCTGTCATGGCTCTTCTCCCCTGGGTGAGAAACGTTCTACGTTCTACGTTCTACGTTCTAGGTTCTACGTTCTAGGTTCTACGTTCTAGGTTCTACGTTCTAGGTTCTATGTTCTATGTTCTACGTTTAATGTCATTTATACTATGTGCCATGTTGCCTTCGGTAAAGGTACATATTGACGTATAACAGTATGCCTAATTGTTGTAATGATTACATTTCACAGCCTGCGCCCTACGTCCTACGTTTTCACGAAGGTTCAAACCTAGAACGTAGAACGTAGAACTTATGGTTTAAACAGCCTCTGCCTTTAGTGGTCGCTTCCCTGGGAAATACCCAGTCCGGTGATCTGGCGTACCTCGATTTCATCGAACATCTCCTCCGCCCTCTTGTCCCGGAAGAGCAGCGTCCCGAGTATGGCGGCGAGGAAGCCGATCGGCACCGAGACGATGCCCGGGTTCTTCAGCGCAAAGATGGGGGCCTTGAGCCCCACCATGGAGCTGCCGCCGTCGTTCTTGGCGAAATCTACGCGCGCCTTGTCCAGCGCCTTCAGGTCCTTGTCGGCCAGCACGGTTCCTCCGGCGATCTTCTTCTCGAGCGTCACCACGATCTTCCTGGCGTCGTCGGCGACCTTCTGCGGGTAGGTCATGACCGGCGAGATCAGCACCAGGCCCAGAGCGGTCAGGGTGCCGATCAAGAGCGCGCAGATGACGCCGGAGGTGTTGAAGCGCTTCCAGAACAACGACAGGATGATGGCGGGGAAGTTGCCGGAGGCGGCGACCGCGAAGGCGAGCGCCACCAGCGCCACGACGTTCTCTTTCTCCGCCATGAGCCCCATGATGATGGCTGCCACCCCCACGAACACGGAGGTGACCCGCGCCACCTTGACCTGGGTGTGCTGGTCGGCCTTGCCGTCCATGATGATGTTGACGTACACGTCGTGCGCAATGGCCGCCGAGGCCGCCAGCACCAGCCCGGAGACGACGGCCAGGATGGTGGCAAAGGCAACCGCGCAGATGAAGGCGAGGAAGATGTCGCCCCCCAGCGACCCGGCACCGCCCCCCAGGAACTGGGCCAGCAGCAGGGTCGCCATGTTGCCCCCCTTGTCGACCGAGCCAATCAGCTGGGGGGAGAGGTGCAGTGCCGCTCCGAAACCGATGATGTTGATCAGGAAAAAGAAGCTGCCGTTGATGAAGAGGGCTATGACGATGGACTTGCGGGCCTCCTTGGCACTGGGGACCGTGAAGAAGCGCATCAGGATGTGCGGCAGGCCCGCGGCGCCAAGCGCCCAGGCCATGCCGAGCGAGATCTGGTCCAGCGGGTTCTTCAGGAACAGTCCGGGCTCCATGAAACGCTGGCCGTAGTCGAAACCGGGGACCGGGAGCGGGTCCTTCAGGACGGCCATCCGGACGTGGTCCTGGATGTGCGGGTGGCCGACGATGTCGGCAAAGAACTGCATCGGGTTCATCCCCGCCTTCACCATGACCAGCAGGGCGAGCAGGCAGGTCCCGGTCATCAGCAGGCTCGCCTTGATGATCTGCACCCAGGTGGTCGCCTTCATGCCGCCGAAGAAGACATAGCCGATCATCAGCACGCCGACCCCGATGACGGAGACCCGGTACGGTATGTCGAGCAGCACCTGCATCAGCTTGCCCGCGCCGACCATCTGCGCGATCAGGTAGAAGAGCGAGACGGTCACGGTGGAAAGCGCCGCCACGGCGCGCACCGGCTTGGGCGAGGTGCGGAAGGAGAGGATGTCGCCCAGCGTGTACTTGCCGGCGTTACGGCACGGCTCGGCGATCACCAGCAGGATGACGATGAAGGAAAAGGCCGGTCCGACCGCGTACATGAATCCGTCGATACCGTAGAGCGATATCAGCCCGGACATGCCGAGAAAGGAGGCCGCCGACATGTAGTCGCCCGCGATGGCCCAGCCGTTTTGCAGCCCGGTGATGCCGCCGCCCGCCGCGTAGAAGTCGGAGGCGGAACTGGTCCGCTTGGCCGCCCAGACCACCACGCAGAGGGTGACGCCTATGATGGCGAGGAACATGGTGATGGTGATGGCGCGGTTGGGCTTCACCCTTGGTGGCGCCGCCGGGACTGCGGCCTTCGCGCCCGCCGCGGCGGCGGTCGGAGCGGCGGCCGCCGCGGCGGGGGTCTGGGTCGCTCCCGGAGACGAAGCCGCCTGAGGCTGCGACGCGGCCGCAGTGGCCGTTGGAACCGGCGATTTCACCGGTTCCGCCGCGTACCCCACGGAAGCAAGAAGAAGCACGAACGCCATTGCCGACAGAATTCTGGTGAACATAGGGGCCATCCTCCTCATGCGATTTCTCTGATGAGTTCGTCGGTCATCCGGTCGAATTCACTGTTGGCAATCTTGGTATAATAGAGGGCTACGAAGAAAGTCATCACATACTGGGAGAGGATGAAGAGGTAGCCGAAGTTGATGACGCCGATCAGCTTGACCTTGAACAACTCGGGGAAGTACCCTGACAGAACAGGTAAAAGGAAGTAATAGGCGCTCGACGCCCCCCACCAGCCAAAGAGAAACACCCTTTTCCTGCGCTTTAGTTCGAGATACTTCGGGTTCCGCGCAATTTCGCTCCAGTTGTAGCTCTTGCCCGCCATAAGCCCCCCTTTACCCCTGTGTGCCTGCGTTAATTGCGCGACGTTGCGCCCATCCTCCTCGCGTCCTGTCTCCCTCCTTTCGCGTCCCTGCCCAGCCGGGCCCCGCTTCCTTGGCCGCCTTCGACCTGGGCCCGCTAGCGTCAAACAGCGTCACTTTTTCAGTACGACCCGGGATTTCGCTAATGAATTTACCAGCACTCAACCTCGACATGCCGCCCTTCCGCGAGCGGTCGCACGTCAAGGGCGCGCCAAAGGTAACGCCCAATAATCCGGTAAAACAGGGCATTACCCCGCACGCGCCCTGGTGGCCTGCAGAATATATGACGTTTACGTTTATGTCAAGTATCAATAAAACATCTTTATGTTATTTCGCTAAACTGCGAAATTCCCTCGGTTACACGACCCCTTGGGCCGACCGGGAGGAGTGAAAGCGGTTGACAGTGCCGGCACCATGATCTAGATTGATAGAAATTTGACGTAAAGGAAAGCCATGAACGAGTTGAAAGAAGGCGAAGAGATTACCCTCATCGGCGATTTGGCGATAGCGCTCGGGCTGACGACACGGACCATCCGCTATTGGGAAGAGGTGGGGATCATAGATTCGGTGCAGCGCAGCGACGGAGCGACGCGGGGATTCACCCCCTACTACGTGCGGCGTATCAAGTTCATCATGAAACTGAAGGAACTGGGTCTTACCATCAAGGAGATGCAGGACCTCTATGCGGCCTACGGCGAGGCGAAGCAGACCGAGCGCATGGTGCCCCGCCTGGTGGAGATCCTGGACGAACATATCGACAAGATCGATGAAAAGATGGCCAAACTCGCCTCGCTCAGGAAGGAAATCGTTTCCTACCGGCAGCAGCTCGGCGCGAAGTTCACCTCCAAGCCGGGCCGCTAGCGGGCGGCCGCGCCGCCTCGCCCGCTGTGCAGAGCATTCCGGCGCGCTCGGTCACGCTCTCCGGCAACTCCGTAGGGGCGCATCTTCATTGCCCCCCCTTCCCCCCGCCTGTGCCCCCGGCGCTTGCCGGCTCCGTCCCAACCGTGCTATATCTGGCTCCATGGAATTCATCGCAGACCTGCACATCCACTCCCATTACTCCCGCGCCACCAGTTGCGAGCTCACCCCGTTAAACCTCTGGAAGTGGGGACAGCTCAAGGGCATCCGGGTCCTCGGGACCGGCGACTGCACCCACCCCGACTGGCTCGGGGAACTGGAGGGAGCGCTTCAAGGCTCCGACAGCGGGCTTTTGACCCTGCGCGACCAGCCCCGGGACGCCGACATCCCGCCCAGCTGCCGGTCGGAGGTCTCCTTTCTGCCCACCGGCGAGATCAGCTGCATCTACCGCAAGGCGGGGAGAACCAGGAAGGTGCACTGCCTGGTGCTGCTTCCCGACTTCGCCGCGGCGCGCCGGCTCAACGCGGCGCTGGCGCGCGTCGGGAGCCTCACCTCGGACGGCAGACCCATTTTGAAGCTGGACGCCAAGGATCTCCTGCAGATGGTGCTGGACGCCTCCCCGGCCGCCCTGTTGATCCCCGCCCACGCCTGGACCCCGCATTTCTCCGTTTTCGGCGCGGTCTCGGGGTTCGACTCGCTCCAGGAGTGCTTCGAGGATCTCACCCCGCAAATCCACGCGCTGGAGACCGGGCTCTCCTCTGATCCCGCCATGAACTGGCGCCTCTCCGCCTTGGACGGCATCACGCTGGTCTCAAACTCGGACGCCCACTCCCCCGCCAAGCTGGGGCGCGAGGCGACCGTGTTCGCCACGGAGCTCTCCTACCGGGGGATTTCCTCCGGAATCCGGGACGGCCGGGGAGTCGCCTCGACCATCGAGTTCTTCCCGGAGCAGGGGAAGTACCACGCCGACGGCCACCGCGGCTGCGGGGTGCGCCTCACCCCGCGGGAGACCGTAGCCTGCGGCTACCGCTGTCCGGCCTGCGGCGGCAAACTGACCGTCGGGGTGCTGCACAGGGTCGAACTGCTCGCGGACCGGGCGGCAGGCGCGAGGCCGGCGGGCGCCGCACCCTTTCGCTGCGTGATCCCGCTTCTGGATCTGATCGGTGGGGCGCTCCGGGTCGGCACGGCCTCGAAACGGGCCCAGGCCCTCTACTTCGAGCTGCTGCGGCGGGTGGGCAACGAATTCCACATCCTGCTGGATGCGCCGCTCGAGGAGCTCGGCGCGGCCTCGTCCCCGCTGCTCGCCCGCGCCATCGGCGAGATGCGGCTGGGGGAGGTCACTATCGAGCCGGGCTACGACGGGAAGTTCGGCACCGTCTCCGTCATGCAGCTTGACTAGCCCCCCGGGCGTGAAGCGCGGGTGGGCGGGAATTTAGCCCAGGGAGCCCGGGCGCATGATGATGCGCCCCTACGGGAGCTGGGCGGCAGGTCGAAAAAAAAAGAGCTGGCGGGGGGCCCCCTGCCAGCTCTTTTATTCCGCAAGGGGCGACCTGTCGCCCCCCCAATTATCATCCTGCCACGCTTATTTCAGCAGTTCGTCCATCTTCCTGGTGTCGGCACCGACCACCTGCTCGCCCTTGATGAAGAAGGTCGGCGTACCCTGGATGCCGATTTTTTTGGCCATGGCGAGGTGCTCCTGGGCCAGCGCCTTGATCTCGGGGGTGGCCGGCTTGGCCGAGGCGGGAATCTCCTGGCCGAGCATCATGGCGTCGAAGGCCTGGGACTTGTTGTCCGCGCCGAGGATGTATTCGATCTTGGTGATGGCCGCGGGGTGTGCGAGCGCCGCGAAAAACACGTACTGGGTCACGTCGGTTCTCTTGGAGAAATACTCAAACGCCTTCCTGCAGTACGGGCAGTCGGGGTCGGTGAACTCGATCACCTTGAACTTCCCGTCGCCGATCTTCACCGCCTTGTCCAGGGGGAGATCCTTCGCCGCCTGGGCCGCGCGCGCCGCCAGGCGCTCGGTGAGGACCGCCCTGTGCTCGGCGGTCTTGCTCTTCAGGTCCTTGCCGATGATCTCGCCGGTCAGGATCAGATCCTTCTCGGGATAGTAGTAAAAGATGTTCGGCCCCGCGATCACCTCGTACAGCCCGGGAATCTCGCTCGGAGAGAGACTATCAAAAGTTACCTGGGGAAAGGCTTTGCGCAAGGCGGCCTCAGGCTTGACAGTCAGCGGAGTAGCGGATGACACTCCGGCAATGCCGAGCAACACGGCTACCAACATACTTGCAACAAAGCTCCTTTTAAAAGACATACATGCCTCCATGGAATTGGTTTCAACTCTTAATTTTAGCCTATCGTGTTACTCTAACATAACTTTCAACAAAAGCTCAACCATTAGCTGACCCTGCAGGGCCGGTATCGGGCCAAGCGCCACCGGACGGCTCCAGCATCACGGGTCCAGCAAGGCGAAGGCGCTCGCCGCCGCACCGAGCACCCCCGCATCGTCCCCAAGCTCTCCCCGGAGCAGCCGGACCCTCCCGGCCGGGACGGCGAAGGCACGCTCCGCAATCTCCCTGCGCAGCGCCGGGGCCAGGAGGTCGAAGCTCTCTGCGACCCCGCCCCCCAGGATGATCGCCTCCAGGTTGAGCAGGTTGACGGCTCCGGCGGCCGCAATGCCGAGGTAGGCGCCGGCCTGCTCGAAGATCGCGCGCGCCTTAGGGTCTCCCTCCCGGGCCAGGTCCGCCACCTGGGCGGCATCGAGCCGGCACCGCCCCGCGCCGGCCCCGATGCCGGAGGCAAGTGCCGCGATCGCCGAGGCGGAGGCGTACTGCTCCAGGCAGCCCCGGTTGCCGCAACCGCAGCGCCGCCCGTTGGGTTCGACGGTGACATGGCCGAACTCCCCTGCGACCCCGTCGATGCCGGTCCAGAGCCTGCCGTCCAGGATGAGGCCGGACCCGACCCCGGTCCCGAGCGTCAGCATGAGCAGGGAGGCGAAGGGGCGTCCCGCTCCGAAGCGCAGCTCGCCGACTGCGCTGGCGTTGGCGTCGTTGAGTGCTGCCGCCGGCAGCCCGGTCCGCTCCGAGACGATGCTCGCCAGGTTGAGCCCCTCCAAGGGGACCAGGTTCACGCTGGAGCGGAGCACCCCGTCGTTGGAGAGCAGGCCCGGGACACCGAGCCCGGCGGCGGCCACCCGCATCCCCTGCCCCTCGGCCCCCGCCTTCTGGCGGTTCAGCAGCGCCAGCAGACGCTCCAGGAACGGCGCGCGCCCGGAGGCGATATCGGTGGCCATGCTCTCGCGACCCAGCACGGTCCCGTCCGGGGTGACCAGGGCGCAGCGCAGGTTGGTGCCGCCCACGTCGACCCCAAGGCACACGCTGTTAGGCGCGGAACTCGGCATCAATCCTCCTTTCCGGCTGCGGCAAAAAGCGGGAGCAGCCGGTCGTAGCTGGCCAGGAGCGCCTCGGGAACCACGCGGACGTCCGCCATCACGCTCATGAAGTTGTTGTCGCCGTTCCAACGGGGGACAACGTGCAGATGCAGGTGGTCCTCTACCCCTGCGCCGGCCGCCTTGCCCAGGTTGAGCCCGACGTTGAACCCGTCGGGCGCACAGGAGCGGGTCAGGATCCCCTGGCACAGGGACACCGTCCTGAAGAGCTCCAGCATCTCGGCATCGGAGAGATCCGCCAGATCCGCCGTGTGCCGCGTGGGGGCGACCATCAGGTGGCCGTTCACATAAGGGTAGCGGTTCAACATGACGAGCGTCAGGGGGGTGCTCCTCAGGATGAGCAGGTCCCGGTCGCTCCCCTGCTGGCAGAAGATGCAGCCATCGGGCTTTTCCTGCACCAGGTACTCAATCCTCCAGGGCGCCCACAACCTCTCCATGACTCCTCCCTCCCGCGGCAATCGTCCGGCGCTCGGCACCGAAACGGACAGAATCGAATTATCAACCAAAACCGGCTCATTTACAACCGGCTCGTTCGCTTAATTATAAAACCTGCGTTTTGCTGCCGGAAATATCCCTGATTCACTGTTCACCCGGGGGGTATTGATCCGGAACCGCTCAGCCTTGACCCCGCCACCTTTCCTGCCATGCTGCCCGGGTTAACGAAATACATCCAATCCTTTCACTTACCCGAAGCTCTCGACCGACCTGACGGCACCGCTGCGAGTAGCAGAGCGTACGGATCACTCAAGGACGACCCAGGAGGTAGCGACGACCAAGAAAATGGACGCACTTGAGCACCACTCAAAGGGGCGCAAAGGAAGATCGAGGTGATCTCCTCGAAACCGTGCCTCACCTCCAGCGATCTTTCACGCGCCTACTAGCCTCCCCATTGAAAGGGGAGGGACGTGGGCGCGAGTTGTGCCCCCCTCCCCTTTGCAAAGGGTGGAGTGCGTGAAAGGCGCCGGTTCCTTTTGGTTGCCAATTCCACCGGGAATTTGCTATACATTGAGAGGTTGCAAATCGTGGCAGCACTGTTTGTGAGGGAGATGGTAATCAGCATGGAAGACACGTTGCAGCCACTGGAAGCGGTTCAAATAAAGCCCAATAAATACCTGATACTTGGCATAGCAGTCTCCGTTATTCTACATCTGGTCTGTGCCTTCCTGATGCTCGGCCTGCCATCCGGCTCGCCGGCGCCGTCACCTTTGGTGACCTATATCGACCTCAACGCCGCGCTGCGTCCCGCACCCGTGACAGTTCCTCCCAAAGCGGTCCCCCCCGTGGCAATGACGCCTCCCGAGGCCGCACCCAAGCCGCAGCCGCCTCCGCCCCCCGAGATCCCGCCACAGGCCAAACAACCCGAGGCACTGTCACCCCAGCCTGCTGCGGCTGCTGCAGCGCGGGAGACCCGGGTCGAGGAGCCGCGCAGCCACACCACGATGGGTTTGGGTCTTACCAAGGGGTATTTCAAAAGTCTGGGAGAGGGGGAGACGCTGCGTGAAGGTGTCAAGCAATACTATCTGGAGATGCTGCAGGTAATCAATGAAAAATGGTGGATGGACCAGCAGATAGACAAACGCCGTCTGGCGCCAATCGTGGTCACCATCACGATAGCACGAAACGGCGCAATTACTGACAGCATGATACTGAGAGGCTCAGGAAACTCGCGCTATGACAAAGCCGTGCTGGCGGCGATCGCGGCAGCGAGTCCGCTCCCCCCGCTTCCGGCAAATTTTGACAGAGATACCTTCCAGGCGCCGATCCGTCTGGTCCCGCCGCTCAACCTCATGGCCTGGTAGACTCAGTAACTGTCTTCTTCTTCCAGTTCCAAATCGATGATATCCAGCGGTTCTTCCCCACCCAATGATGAAAGCCGGTGCGCTACATCGTGGAAACTGGGATTGACGCTGTGCACCTCACGGTAGAGTTCTGCCGCCTCATCCATTGCTCCGGTTGCTTCAAAGAGAAAACCCAGCTCGTAACTGAGGCTCGTGCGTTCCTCAACCGAGAGCAGATTCAGGGAGAGTCCACGCCGCAGCAATGCCTCAGCTTTTTCCGGCTCACCTTTTTCACGAAAACAGATCGCCTGCCCGGTGAGGCAGTCCAGCCGCCGTCGGTGATTTCCCGCGGCAACGGCGAACTCTTTTATGGCATCGCCATAAAGCCCCATCTCCTTATACGCAATTCCCAGATCATAGTGAGACTCGAGTTCTTCCAGGTCCAGCGCCTCTGCAGCAGGGCCCTCCGGAAAGATCTCCTGCCAGCCGCGTAACTTGGCCGCCTTGGCAGCCTCTGCCGCCTCCGCCACTCTGGCAGCCTCCGCAGCTCTGGCCGCCTCAGCCACTCTGGCCGCCTCCGCCACTCTGGCAGCCTCCGCCACTCTGGCAGCCTCCGCCACTCTGGCAGCCTCCGCCACTCTGGCGGCCTCCGCAGCCTCCGCAGCTTTGGCAGCCTCCGCAGCTTTGGCAGCCTCCGCAGTTCTGGCAGCCTCCGCAGTTCTGGCAGCCTCCGCAGTTCTGGCAGCCTCCGCAGTTCTGGCAGCCTTCGCATGCTCTGCAGCCTTGGCCGCTAGGGCCAGATCATCCGTCTCATCATCATATCCGTCATCATCCAGGGAGATATCTATCTCCTCCGGCCAATCCAACTCCAAAGTCCCGCACTCTTCCGGTTCAAGGTCAGCCACGGCGCTGCTGCTTGCAGAGTAGCTACCAAAGGGTGAGTCCTCGGCCGCAGAGGAAGGAATCTCGATTTCGGCAGTCTGACCATAGGGATCGGCGGGTGCGAAGTGCTCCGCCTCATCAAAGTCGAGGGACAGGGAAAAATCGACGGATAGGTCCATATCGGGGACCGACGGCATCTCGGTGTCCTTCAGATCATCGTCGAGGTCAAGCTCGATTTCCTCCTCCCAGAGCGACGCCTTCCCGGGTGACGGAGCCTCCTGCACCGGGGGTGCGGTGCGGGGAGCGTTGGAGACCGGTGCAGCGTCGAAGGCGTCCGGCGGCGCAAAGGGAGGAGGGGCGCTTACCGCTTGGGACGCAGCACCAAATACGCTCGACGACTCGATCTCCATGGCGGGCATCTCGAAGGCAACGGGAACCGGCGCTACCTGATGCGCCGCGCGCGCCAGGTCCAGCTCTCCGCCTGGCGGGGTCGCCGTTTTGCTCTCCTTGCCAGCCTCCAAACGATCGGGGAAAAGCTCGCGCATCCGGTGCGAAATCCGCTGCGCGGAGGCGCCGTCACCACCGCCACGCTGTGCAGCCTCCAGAGAGCTGAACACCTGCCAGGAATGATCCAGATCGCCGGCGGCAAAGAGCAACTCGGCGTACTTGAGCCTGGTGGCGGCCGTCACGCCATCGATGGCGAGCATCAATTCCAGGACCTTGATCGCTTCCTTAAGGATCCCTTCCTTCTCGAAATGCGCCGCCACCTGCCCGTACTCAGCCAGGGCGTTGCCGGTCAGCCCCTGCCGGTTGTTCAGCGAGGCGAGGGTCAGGGAAATCGCGGTGTCATTGGGGACCAGGCGCTGGATCTGCTTGTACACCGCGATCGCCTTGAGGAAGTAGGAGTTTTCGGCATAATGCCTCCCGATGTCCTCGTACTGCACGATCGCCTCGTCCTTCCTGTTGTCACGTACCAGCAGTTCGGCAAGCCTCTGCCGATGCCTGACCTCCTTGGGATCCAGGACCACGACCTGCTGGTAGTCCTTGATCGCCTTGTCGAGTTGGCCCTTCAACACGAAGCGCTGAGCGCTTTCCAGTATTTTGTCTTTTTTCGACGCCAATTGAATCGCCCCGTATCACGCAGAAATATCCAACGCTAAAATTAAAGCAAAGCGGCCCCACTGTCAAGACTGATGCTGACCTAGCACGCGAACGATCCCCTTAAGTTTGGCTAATTCTTCATCCTTCAGGCGCCGGTCGCCGTACAGCGCCGCACCATAGATGGCGACGAACTCCCGAAGTTGCGGGTCGGCGATCTTTTCCGCCATTTCGTAGAGGCCGCGGGGCTCCTGGCAGACCGCGGGGAAGCGCCGTGCCGCCACGCGGAGAAAGCTCCTCAGCACCCGCGCCTCGCGGTCGCCGTTGCGTCTCAGCAAGAAGGCGACCAGCGCGCCCGGCAGTAGCAGCCAGAGGGAAAGCCCCATCAGGCGCCGCAGCGACCCGACGGGGACGCGAAGCCCGCGGGCCGTACCGCCGACGCCGCGGACCAGCGCTATCTGCTTGTCCAGGTCATAGTTGATGACCGCCTTGTTCCAGTAAAAATCGACGGCGTCCAGGTACATGCGCAGGGTTCGCGCCACCCCGTCCTGGCGGGAAAACCCGGCCGACCAGGCGCTCGGATCGAGCGTGAGCCACCCCTTCCCCTCGACATAGGCCTCGACCCAGACGTGCGCCAGGTCCTCCGTCACCAGGTAGTAGCCCCCAAGGTCGTTGTAGCTCCCCCCGCGATACCCCCCAACCAGACGTGCGGGAACCCCCGCCAGGCGCAGCAGGGTCGCGCTGGACGAGGCGAAGAATTCGCAGTTGCCCCTCTTCTTGACAAAGAGAAAGTCATCCAGAGGATCGGAGCCGACCGGAAGCCCGGTGGTGGCGTAGGCGAGCGACTGGGCGCGGAAAAACTGCTCCAGGAGCCCCAGCTTGTCCCCGGCAGAGAGACCCGGGCGCGCCAGCCGCCTCCCTTCGGCGCGCATTCTCGCAGACACGGTGCGCGGCAGCTTCAGATAGAAGTCGCGGTCGACTCCCCCGTTGACGCGGATCGCGTCGGAGAGGGTCGAGAGCGCCTCGTACTTGCTCCGCTTCTCCAGGGGGTTGCGCGCCTTGTAAACGGCGTCCGGCGACTCCGCGTGGCGCACCCCGGATACCTGGCGCGGGACGTTCAGCGCGAGCAGGTAGGGGGTGCGGGACGGCTCGGGATAGATCTCCTGGTGCACGCCCGGTCCCTGCCCGCTGCCGGCGCCGGTCTCCGGCGGACCCGGCAGCCTGACCCAGGCGTTGTCCTTGAAGCCGTTCAGCACGATGCCGCGCCAGTACAGCCTCGATTCCGGCAGCTTGCTGCAGATGGCTCGGAATACGACAGTCTTCACGTCGGTGACGCTGGCAGCCCCGCCCGGGCTCACCGTCTCGCTGAATCCGGTGCTGGCACCCCCCGCGCGGTTCAGGAAATCCCAGAGCGGATACTGGGTCCTGGGCAAGAGCACGAAGAGAAAGAGCAGGATCGGCACGGAGGCGACCGGCAGCAAGCCTGAGACGGCCAGCACCTTTTTCAGCTCCTGGCGCGTGAGGGCGATCTCGGCGTCGTGGGAGTGGAAGGTGAGAATCACCAGCGAGACGGCGAGCAAAAGGAGCAGCAGGAGCAGGTAGACCAGGAACAGTGCCGAGAGGTCGTAGAGGGAGGAGGCCGCCAGGCAGAAGAGCGACAGGGCGAAGACCTGCAGGTAGTTCCTGCCGCTTTTTTCACCCAGCATCCTGATGGCGAGAAAGACCACCAGCAGGTCGGAGGTGACCTGGAGCATGTTCTGCTGGCTGAAGGCGGAGGCGAAATAGAGAAAGAGGATGATGGAGAGCGGCGTCAGCACCCGCCCCGGGAGGAAGCTCCCCCTTTTCTGCTGGTAGAGCCCGAAGGCGAGCGCCGCCGGGAAGAACCAGCGGGCGGAGGGGTCCAGATAGGGCTGCAGCGGCAGGTAGCCGATCAGGGCGACCAGGACCGACAGCACGGTGAGTATCGACTTAATCCTGACCATAGACGGCAAGCTCCCCGAGCAGTTTCAGCCTGTGCAGCCTGGTGGCGGCCGGTGCGATGCTCCGGTTGGCCAGCTTGAGCCCGACCGGGCGCCCTCCCCGCACCAGGCGGTTCACCAGGAAGGCGCAGTAGCCGAGCCGCTCCTCCAGGTCCCTGCCCGGGAGGCGGTCCAGTTCCAAAAGGACCGGGTCCATGGCGGTTGTCGTCAGGTGCTTCACCTTGAAATCCTCGTGCTTGGCGGATAGGCGCCAGTGGATCAGCTTGAGCGACTCACCGCCCCGGTAGTCGGAGATCTTCGCCAGCTCCCCGTCGTAGCCCGGATCTGGAAAGCTCTTGGCCGCCCCGGCATCGGGCTTGCCGCCGGGCGCGGGCAGGGGCGAGGGGCGCGGCGCGGGGAAGACTGCGAAGCTGCCGGGGACCGGTATCCTCACGAAACGGATGAAGAAGTTGACCGGGAAGGGGGAGCTGATCAGGGCGAGCGGCACCTGGTGCCTGCCGCGCCTCGGGAAGGACATGAGCAGGGAACCGGCCTCCGGCTTGCCGGGATCCAACAGCAACAGCGAGGTGGCGCTTCCGGCGATGCTGGCGGTGATCAGGAAGGAGGGTAGGTATTTCTTCCGGTTTTCCACGCGGACCGACACCAGGGTCGTAAGTCCGGCGTACACCTCGTCGGGGAAGCGGACCGAGACCGCGAGACCGCGGATGTTCAGCCAGCCGAGCAGCCCGGAGACCGCCATGAAGCCGAGCATGGAGGAGACCACCAGGAACAGCAGGTTGTTGCCCGTGTTGACGGCGGCGACCCCCAAAAGCAGCGTCGAGGCGACGTACAGCCCTCCCCCCTTGGTGAGCTTTATATGAGAGGGAGCGGAATCTCTTTGAGAAGTGCGTTTAATATCTGCTCCTTGTCCACCCCTTCCTGCTCGGGCCGGAAGATCAGGCGGTGCGCGCAGACCACGGGCGCCACCTCCCTCACGTCCTCGGGCACCACGAACGGCCTGCCGGCCAGGTAGGCCGCGGCCTTGGCCGCGTCGACCAGCCCGATGCCGCCGCGCGTCGAGATGCCGGTCTGGATCAGCGGGTGGTTGCGGGTGGCGGCGATGATGGCGTAGACGTAGTCCGTCACCTTCTCCCCGAGGTAGACCTCGCGCCGCACCGCGGAGATCGCCGACAGCAGGTCGTCGTGGGTCACCATGGCGGGAATCTGCAGGATCTCGTCCCGGATGGAGCCGTGCATCAGTATCCCCTTTTCGACCTCCTCCGGCGGGTAGCCGATGCCGGTCCTCATGATGAAGCGGTCCATCTGGGATTCCGGCAGCGGGAAGGTGCCGACCTGCTCCGCCGGGTTCTGGGTGGCGAGCACCAGGAAGGGGTCGGGGAGCTGGTAGGTCACCCCCTCGACCGTGACCCGCCGCTCCTCCATCGCCTCGAGGAGGGCGCTCTGGGTCTTCGGCATGGCGCGGTTGATCTCGTCGATCAGCACGATGTTGTTGAAGATCGGCCCCTTGATGAAGGTGAAGCGCCCCTCCACCCGGTCGAAGATGGAGAGTCCGGTGATGTCGGAGGGGAGCAGGTCGCTGGTGCACTGCACCCTCCCGAAGGAGAGCCCGAGCGAGCCGGCGAAGGCGAGCGCCATGGTGGTCTTGCCGAGCCCCGGGATGTCTTCCAGCAGGATGTGCCCGCCGGTCAATAGCGCCATCAGGCAGAGGCGCAGCGCCCGTCGCTTACCCTTCAGGTGGTGGCCGGACAGCTCGTCCAGGACCGCGACCATCTCGTTTCGTTTTGCCAGACTGTTCAACCGTACCCCCAGTGAGCCACCTGCGGCGTTTCATTATAACAGAAAGCGCCGGCAAGAGAAAAGGGGCTCCCGGTGCGAGAGTCCCTTTTGTCGAATTGCCGGTTGAGCTTCCCATCGTCGATTGTCGATGTCCCCACGGTCGCCTGCTCGTTACAGCACTCCCAGGAACTTGTGGGTCTGGGGAATCACCCGCACCTCGTCGAGCCGGGCGCCGGCGATTTCCTGGACTTCCAGCGTGCGCAGCGAGGAGAGCGAGATCGCGCCGTCGGGAAGCGTCATCGGCTGCAGGATGAGCGGGATGGCGCGGTCGACGCTGGCGATGATCTCGCAGCTGCGCTCGATCTCCCAGTCCGCCGTGCTGCCGTCCATGACCACCTTGACGTAGACCTTCTTTTGCGAGGCGATTTCCAGGAAACGCTGGTGCTCCTCCCAAAGGCCCGGACACCCCGAGGCGGAGGGGAGCTTGATATCCATGCCGATATAATCCAGATGCGCGATCAGGGGGTCCAGGGCCTCCGGCAGGCTGCCGTTGGTCTCCAGATGGATCGGGAGCAGCCGGCGCAGTTCCGGGAGCCAGTCCCGCAGGTGTTCCCCGTGCAGCAGCGGCTCGCCGCCGGTTATGCTGATGGAGTGGTGGATGCCGGGGCGGCCGTGGGTCCAGCTCTGGATCAGTGCCAGAATCCGTTCGCAGGCGACCGGGTTTTCCACCGTCAGGAAGTCCCGCCTGCCCGGGGTCTGCTCCAGCAGGCAGCCGTCGGGAGTCGCGCTCATGCCGGGGGTGTCGCAGAAGGAACAGTTCAGGTTGCAGCCGGAGAACCGGAGGAACGCCTGGCGCAGGCCGACCAGCACCCCTTCCCCCTGGATGGAGGAGAAGCACTCGACCATGGAGGCCGGCAGCTTATTCATAGTAGCTCGCAGCGGCGAAGTCGGACTCCCAGACCGTCACCATCTCGACCTTCACCTTGTCGGACCCGAAGATCTTGGTCAGTTCCCCGTAGAGGTAGCGGGCGATGTTTTCCGAGGAGGGGGAGAGCTCGTTGAAGGGGGGGAGCTCGTTCAGGTACTTGTGGTCCAGCGTCTTCAAGAGGGCGTTGGTCTCCTTCTTGAGGATCTTGAAGTCGATCCCGAGGCCGGCCTTGTCCAGTTCGTTGGTGGTGATGGAGACCTCGACCTTCCAGTTGTGGCCGTGCAGGTTCTCGCAGTCGCCCTGGTAGTGGGTCAGGTTGTGGGCCGCGGCGAAGGCGGTGTGAATGGTAAGACGGAACATGGCGCCCTCCGTTTTCATTATTATTGGCTTGGACAATATACCATGACGCCGCCGGCATGGCCAGCCCAAACCCCCGGATGAAACCTTCTTGGTGTTCAGAGCGGCATGGGCGGGTGCGGGGCCACGCATGTTGCAAAGAGTGGCTCAAAAATCACGTATTGCGGAAGCATTGCAATGCCGTTATAGTATCGTTGCAAGCAACCAGCGTATTTCGTCTGCCGCAGGTGGCCATGCCTACTGTGCTCAAAACTGGAGCTTATCGCTTCCACTTTTACTCGGACGAAGGGAACGAACCACCGCACATTCACGTCGAGACATCCGAAGGTGAATGCAAGTTCTGGCTGGACCCCATCAGGCTCGCCCGGAACAAGGGAGTTTCACCGGTGGTCCTTCGCGCCACAGAAAAGTTGGTGTTTGAGCATAGTGACGTCCTCAGGGAGAAATACCATGACTTCCACGACTGACAGTGAACCTGTTGAGCCTGCCGCAATCAAGGCATGGGCTGAGAACCGGACTGTTTTCATCGAGCTTACAGATGGCAGGATTATTGGATTCCCCGCAGATCGTTTCCGAATCCTGGCACACGCGACTGAAGAACAATTGAAGGAAGTTGCCATTCGGCTAAACGGCTTTGCTCTTCGGTGGGAATCACTGGACGAGGACATCACCGTTCCGGGCATCGTCGCCGGCAATTTTCAACTCCCCTACCTGAGGCAAGCGTCCTAAGCTAGCGTTTCATACCAGTCTCCATTAGTGACCACCCTACTCACGCCCGCCCATTTCTGCCCATTGCCGCATAATTTCCATCAGACCCCGATAACTTTTTCGGCAGGGGATAGCTGTGGCTGATTTTCAAGCGACAAGCATCCGAGCAGGGTGAACTCCGAGCAAGTGGCACCTTCCTCACCCCCGCTCCCCCGAAGGGCGCGAGGTTTCCGGAATGGATCTGCCGAATCTATCGGTGGGGAAAAGGCTAGATGTTGATGCTCTCGCCCTTCGGCAGCGCGGGAGTCGCGGGGATGCTGGTGAGTGCGCTATAGGCCAGCACGAAGAAGAGAATTACCAGGGAGATCAAGAGCACTATCGTGGGTACCAGGCGCACCCCCTTCTCGTTCCCTCCTGCCTGCAACAGACCCACCGCGGAGACCAGCACACCGCAGCCGCCGCACACCCCGCCCAGGAAAAAGCCGAGGAAGGTGACACGGACGTCGCCGCCGACCCCCAGGAACAGCAGGTTGGAGGCCTCGCCGGGAAAAAAGGTGGCGACCATGACGCAGGCAATCCCCGCCAGCATGAACTTGAGCCCGGTGCGGACCGTCCTCTTACGCATGGTGAAGCCCCCGTGGAGCGCGCTCGCCCATCACTCGCACCACCCCACGTCGCCGACGCCCCGCCTCAGCACCTCGGGCACGTCGCCGATGATGCTCACCACCGAGCTCACGTCCGCGGAAAGATCTCCGCCGTCGATCACCAGGTCCAGCACCTTGCCGAGGTCGCACTCCACCTGCCAGGGATTTCCGATCGGGTCCTCTCCTGAGAGGTTGGCGCTGGTGGTGACGATCGGGTGCCCCAGCTCCTTCACGATGGCGAGGCAGATCTTGTTGTTCGGGATCCGGATGCCGACCGTCCTCTGCTTGGTCAGGAGCAGGTCGGGCACCACGGAATTGGCTTCCATGACGAAGGTGTAGGGCCCGGGGAGCAGCCGGCGCAGCAGCTTGAAGGCGTAGTTGCTCACCTTGGCGTAGCGCGCGATCTCGGAGAGGTCCGAGCAGATGAAGGAAAACGGCTTCTTGCGGTCACGCTGCTTGATGGCGTAGATCCGCTCGACCCCTTTCTTGGAGAAGATGCTGCAGCCGATGCCGTAGGTGGTGTCCGTAGGGTAGGCAACGACCCCCCCGTTTTTGAGGGTTTCCACGACCTTGGCGATCAGTCGGGGTTGCGGGTTGTCGGGGTTGATCTCCAAAAGCATGGTGTACTCACTCGGTTTTAGCTTGGAAGCGGCCGGTGGACGAAGCGACCGTCGTCTGACGTGACTATAGGATCCTTCCTTAGCCGTCTCAGGACATGATGGGTTATATATAATACATAAATGCTGGCACGTCTAGCCTCTGAGTTTTTATGCTGCCACGAAGCGTCTAACCGACTCAACATACTGGTGCTGCCTGGCCTGTGCAATGGCACCAGCACACGATTTATATCACTTCACCGGCGCCAAATCGACAAAATTCATGAGCTGCCCGGGTAATCGGTCCGGGAAAGCATCCCCGCTCAATGAAAGTCAGTGGGATTGCCTGGCGCATCTGGCTGACGTTAACCTTGGTGGACCAAGCGGGGTAATGAAAGAGAGGAGAACGGAGAGGCTGACTTCGGTCGGACATCTGCCGGGCAGTGGCAAAATATGATCGCAGGGCTAGCGCCATAGGGATCGGCGCCGCCGGCACCGATCCCCTGTGAGAAGTGAAAGCGTCTTCTATAGCCTAGGGCCTCGCACCTGAAGGAGTCAGGTATCCCTTTACGGTGGACTTTTGCTCCGCGGTCCATCCTGTAAGGTTGTCCAGGGTCGCTGCCACCGAATTATCCAGGGCGCCGTTATCCAGGCAATCGATGGAGTCGTAGATCAGCCGCTTGGCGTAGACCATGTTGTGCGCGTAGGCGCCCGGCTCGTGCCGCAGCAGGCTGAAGTTGAACGCGGCCCCCATGGTGTCGGCAGTGCCCCAGTTGGTGACGGCGTTGCCGGGGCTCGCATTGTTGGCAGACTTGAAAAAGTAGGGAGCCGCCTCCGCGTAATAGATCCCCTTCCCTTCCAGGACCTTCTGCAGCGCCAGCAGAGTCAGCGCGTATTTGTTGATGCGGGCGTTCACCCTGGCGGCGTCGAGATAGGCCGCCCCGGTGTGGCACCCCGCGCACGAGCTGCTGATGATCGCGCTGACCGCACCGCTTTCGTCCTTGGCCAGCGGCGAGAAGGTGTGCTGGTTGGGCGAGCTCATGTGGCAGCCGGCGCAGGGGCCGTCGCTGCCGGTGTCGAAGCCGTAGGCCTTGAAGTGGTTGATCCCGATCCTGTCGTGCTTGAAATGCCAGCCGTTGCTGTAATCCCTGGCACCGAACTCATAGCCGATCGACTTGAACAGGATGCCGACCGCCGCCGAGGAATGGGAGCCGATGAAGGGTAGATTGGCGAAGTTGGCGCCCGCCGCGGCCTGCGCCTTGATGCTCCTGCCGCTTTGGGTGCCGGAGTGGCACTTCGCGCAGAGGTTGGAGGCGGTCCCCAGGTCGGGATTGCGGTAGCTGTCCCCCGCGTACGGCGCCACCGGGAGGTTGCTCCTCAGGGCCCCGGTGCCGATGTTGCTGTGGCACCCCTTGCAGCTGAGAACTTCCTTGGTCTTGTCGGACGCCGCTCCCCAGGCCGAGGTCACCTTGCCGCTTGAGTAGGCGATGAAACCGGTCGTGGTGTGGCACTGCGCGCAGCCCGAAATGGTCTTGAAATCGCTGGAGGTCCAGGCCGCGGCGGCCGTGTCGGCATGGCCGGAGCCGGCCCAGTCCTTGCGGATGGCGACGTTGGCGGGGCTGTCGAAGTGGCAGTCCGAGCAGTCCGAGCGCGAGGTCACGTAGGAGGCCGGGTAACCCGCGCCGGTCATGTTGTTGTAGTGCGGCCCGATCGTGCTGGCGGAGCCGACCGTGCTGTGCGGGTCGTGGCAGGAGAGGCAGGGATTGCTGGAGATGTCGAAGACGTGCCCGGGTACCTTGCCGTTGGAATCGAAGTGGCAGGTGCCGCAGACCGCGGAGGTCGGCAGGATGGAGTGCGGCGTCGTGTTGGTGTGGCAGTCCTGGCACGAGATCCGGTGGTTGTGTGGTGAGGCATAATACGACGCCACCACCGCGGGGAAGCTGCTGCTGTGGCAGGAGGTGCACTGGCCGGTCAGGTAGTCGACATAGGAGGTTACCGGGATGATCGCCGTCTGGCTGGCGCTCGCCCCATGGGCGGTCGTCACGTCCATGCGCACCGTATAGCTCCCTATCAGGTCGGGAACAAAGGAGATGCTCTGACCGCTCCCCGGCCCTTGGGGGGTGAGGCTCACGTTGGAGCCGGCCGGTTTGCCGGTCACGGTGAAGGTGTACAGAATGCCGGTGTCGTTGCTCGTAGCTTGGCCGGTGCAATAGATGGCCTGTGTCGTCAGGCCGTTGAGCGGCGCGGAGAGGGTCGCGGTGAGGTTCGGGACGAAGGAGAACGAGCCGGTGATGGTGTTGGGCACAGGCGCGGCATTCATCGCGTACGGGATCGTCAGCACTTCTCCGGGAAGTATGCCATTGTAATTAGTGACCAGGCCGTTGATCGAGTAACTTGCGATAGTATAGTCCGAGTTTGCCGCGAGGGTGATCGGAAGGCTGGTGCCGACTGCCACGCCGGTCGCCCCGGTAAAGCTGGAGGTGCCGTTAGGCAGTAAGATCGAGATATTGCCGCCGCCTGGCGTGGTGATGGTGACATCGTTGGGGGGGGGTGCGGCATAGCTCACGTCGACCGTATGGGAACCTGAATTCCAGCTGAACGAGGTGGCGGCATTGCTCTGACCGTCGACAATCGCCGTGTGGGTGTAGCCCGTCGCCGTATTGATGGCGACATTTGCCGTGCCGGTCGGGTACAGGGTGTAGGTCCCGCCGGTGTGCACCCTGCTGGCCCCGCCGGTGACCGTGATGTTGTTTCCCGTCGCCCCGTTGGCACCGGCCACCTTGAGGGTGAGGGTCCATGCGTTGGCAAGTACCGGCGTCGCCAACAAAATCCCGACCAGCAGCGATATATTTCTCAAAAAGCCCCCTTCGTTCTGCTACGGCCTGGTCCCGGAGGGGGCCAGGTAACCCAGCGCGGTCGCCTTCTGGGTCGCATTCAGGGTTGCCAGCCCGTTGATCGTGGCACTCACCGAGCCGTCCAGCACACCGTTGTCCAGGTAGTCGATGGAGTCGTAGACCAGCCGCTTGGAATAGATCATGTTGTGGGCGTAGGCGCCCGGCTCGTGCTGCAGCAGGTTGAAGTTGAAGGCGGCGCCCATGGTGTCGGCGTTGCCCCAGTTGGTGACTGCGTTGCCGGGGGTGGTGTCGCCGGCGCTCCGGAAGAAGTAGGGGGCGGTGTCGGAGTAGTAGATCCCCCTCCCCTCCAGCACCTTTTGCAGGGCGGCCAGGGCCGCGGCGAATTTCGCCTCGCGTGCGTTCATCCGCCCCGCATCCAGGTAGGCCGGACCGCTGTGGCAGCTGCCGCACGCGCCGCCGGTCAGGGAGGTGATGACGCCGCTGGCGTCCCTCGCCACTGAGGAGAACGAGTGGTTATTGGCGGAGCTCATGTGGCAGCCGACGCAGGGACCGGCGCTTCCCGAATCGTATCCGTAGGCCTTGTAGCCGTTGATGCCGATCTTGTCATGCTTGAAGTGCCAGCTGTTGCTGTAGTTCCTGAAGCCGAACTGGTAGCCGGCGGATTTGAGCAGGATTCCGGCGGCGGCCGAGGAGTGGGAACCGGTGAAGGTCTGGTTGGAGAAATCGGCGCCGGCCGCGGCCAGCGCCTTGATGCTGCGGCCGCTCTGCACGCCGCTGTGGCATCGCACACAGAGGTTGGACGTGGCGAGGTCCGGGTTTAGGTAGCCGTCGTTGGGGTAGGGCTTGAGGGGTGTGGCGGAGCGCAGCGCGCCGGTTTTGAGGTCGCTGTGGCAGGCGTCGCAGGAGAGCACCCCGAGGGAGCTGTCGGCGCTGCTCCCCCAGGCGGCGGAGGCTTTCGCCGTGGAATAGGCGATGAAGCCGGGAGCGGTGTGGCACTGGACGCAGCCGGAGAGTGCCTTGAAGTTGGCGGCGACGAACCCCCGCCCGCGGGTGTCCCCGTGCCCGGAGGCTGCCCAGCCGACGCGCTCCTGCAGCAGAGCCGGGTCGCTGGCGGCATCCGGGACCCCGCCGCTGGTCAGGTGGCAGTTGGCGCAGCGCGAGGCCGAGGTGACGTAGGCCGCGCCGAAACCGGGATTGACGGGCGAGCTGTAGCCGTTGAAGTGGCTGCGCCCCACGGCAAGCGACATGGATGGGGTGAGCGGGTTGTGGACGTCCGGCAGGTGGCAGGCGGTGCAGATGTTGGCGAGTTGCGCCTCGGTGTTGTAGTGCAGGTTGTTGGGCTTGTGGTGGCAGGTAAAGCAGAAGTTGCTGCCGACGCTGTACAGGGTGTAGGTGAAGGTGGTCTCGTTGACGGTGCCCGAGCCGAGGTTTCCCGGGTGCCCGCCGGTGTCGGACCCCACGTGGCACAGGGCGCACATGACGAGCTGCTGTTCATGCTGCGACGAGGACCAGTTGGCGAAGACGTTCTGGCTGGCGCCGACCCCGACCCCCTGGTGGCAGTTCTGGCAGGCGCTGCGGGCGGTCGCGGCCGCGCTGTTGGTGGCGACGGTATAGCTGGTGTCCGAGTTGGTGAAGGCGCCGTTACTGACGGTGAGCGTGAAATTGTAGGTGGCGGCGACGGGAGGTGTGAAGGAGGGTTTCGCCGAGGCAGGATTGTTCAGCGTCACCGTGGGAACGCCGTACTGCGGGTTCTGCGCCCAGGCGTAGGAGAGCGTCGTCCCGCCGGCGTGCACGACGCTGCCGGTACCGTCCAGTGTCACCGCGGTGCCGGGCCTGACGTACTGCGGCGGCCCCGCCTCGGCCACCACCCCGAGGAAATAGCCGGTGATGGTCAAAGGGGTGCTGGGTACCGTGAGAGCGAGGGTCACCTTGGTGTTGACCGGCGCGGGTAGGGTCGCCGGCGTCAGGGTATAGCCGGAGGCCGGCAGTCCCGTGATGGCGACCACCTGCCCCACCGTGCTGGGGGTGAAGGTGTAGGTCTGGACCGAGCCGACCTGCAGGTTGAAGGTCCCGGCGGGGCTGACGCTCCCGTTGTTGTTCCCCGCGACCGACGTTATGGAGGAGTACCAGGGTGTGAAACCGACCAGAAGGCTCTGGGAGAGATTCCCGGGGAAGGCGGGCAGACCCATCTGGTAGGTAAGCGCGACAGTCGGGTCGGCCGGAACGATCTTGTTGGTCAGGGTCGGGTCGTTGACGGAGTAATACGCTATCTTGTACCCGCTGGAAGGAGTGATCGTTATCGGGATGTTCTGTTGTGTCGTGTAGGTCTTGAATACCGCGCCGTTTGAGACAGTATAGACCGTGGAGTTCCCCACCTGTATCTGCCCGCCCCCGCTCCTCACCCACGTTTCCAGCTGCCAGGCGCAAGCCAGCACCGGCAGGACCAGGCAGAGCACCAGTATAAGGGAGATATGCAGCTTTTTTTTCGCCATCGGTTCCTCGCCTTTTCCCGGGAAAGACCGCATCCGGGCCTCGTTGTCACTCTGCGTGTAGTGCTGCCGGCCTCGACACAACCCCCGGCATCCACGGGTCGCGCCGGCTCGCCCCTTGTCGTGGAGCGTCCGGCTAGGGCCTGGTTCCTTTCGGGACCAGATACCCCTTTGCGCTCGCCTTCTGGTCCGCGGCAAGGGTCGCCAGACTGTCGATGGCGCTACTGACTGAGTCGTCCAGCGCACCGTTATCCAGAAAGTCTATGGAGTCATAGATCAGCCGTTTGCTGTAGGTCATGTTGTGGGCATAGGCACCGGGCTCGTGCTGCAGCAGGTTGAAGTTGAATGCGGCGCCCATGGTGTCGGCGTTGCCCCAGTTGGTGACTGCGTTTCCGGCGCTTACGTTGCCGGCAGACTTGAAGAAGTACGGCGCCTGGTCGGCGTAAAAGATCCCCTTTCTTTCCAGCATCTTCTGCAGTGCCAGCAAGGAAGCGGCAAACTTGCTGATCCGGCTGTTGGTACGCGCGGCGTCGAGATAGGCCGGCCCGCTGTGGCACCCGGCGCAGGAGCTGCTGACGATCGCGCTGACCGCCCCGCTGGCGTCCTTGGCAAGCGGCGAGAAGGAGTGCTTTCCGGGCGAGCTCATGTGGCAGCCGGCGCAGGGACCGTCGCTGCCGGTGTCGAAGCCGTACGCCTTGAAGTGGTTGACCCCGATCCGGTCGTGCTTGAAATGCCAGCCGTTGCTGTAGTTCCTGAAGCCGAACTGGTACCCGATCGACGTGAACAGGATCCCCGCCGCTGCCGAGGAGTGGGAGCCGGTGAACGGGAGATTGCCGAAGTCGGCCCCCGCGGCCGCTTGCGCCTTGATGCTCCTGCCGCTTGCGGTGCCGCTGTGGCAGGTGGCGCAGAGGTTGGAGGCGGCACCCAGGTCCGGATTGCGGTAGCTCTCGCCGGCATACGGCTGGACCGGCCGGTTGCCGCGCAGCTCCCCGGTGCTGATGTCCGTGTGGCACCCCCTGCAGGAAATGATCTCCTTGGTCTTGTCGGAGGCCGCTCCCCAGGCGGAGGTCGCCCGGCCGCTGGAATAGGCGATGAAGCCGGTAGTCGTGTGGCACTGCACGCAGCCGTCCAGGGTCTTGAAGTCGTAGCCGGTGAAGGGGCGGGCCGCCACCTGGGCATGCCCGGACGAGTACCACTGCTGGCGGATGGCCTGGTTTTCCGGGCTGTCGTAGTGGCAGTCCGCGCAGTCGGCCCGCGAGGACAGGTAGGAGGCGGGATAGCTGCCGCCCGTGACGTTGTTGTAGTGGGGCGGGCCCTGGATGGCGGCCACGAACGGGGTGGTCGAGTGGGGGTCGTGGCAGGAAACGCAGCTCGCCGACCCGATGGCGATGGGGTGACCGGCGACCTTCCCGTCCGCGCCTAGGTGGCAGGTGACGCAGATGCCGACCGGATGAATCACCCCCGGGTGCTGTACCGCATCCCCCTGGTAATGGCAGCTGTAGCAGCTCACCTCCAGGCCGATGGATGCGGCGTGCGGCGACGCGTCGTACCCCGCGATGATGTCCGGGTTGCGCGCCGTATGGCAGGCTGCGCAGTTGCTGGACCGGTACATCGACTGCGAGATGACGGGGATGTCCAGGGAGGCCGTGCTGCTGGCAGTCAGCGGGCTGGTGAGGGTCAGCAGCACCCGGAAGGTCCCGAGGACGCTCGGCGTGAACTGGGCCGTGCTGCCGCCGGTGGTGACCGTCGCACCGGTGGCAGGAAGGCCCGTCACCGGATCTACGACCGTCCAGCTGTAGAGCACGGGGACGGTCGCGGTGCTGGAGCCGGCGTCGATGGAGAGCGTCGAGTTCACCAGGATGGTCTGGGTCGAGGTGGCGATCCGTGCGATCAGCACCGGGATGATCTTGTAGGTCGCCTGGATCGTTTTGTCGCTCTGGACGTTGTCGAAGGTGTAGGCGAAGCTGGTCAGACCGGAGTACCCGGTCGCGGCGGGAGCGCCGGTGACGGCCACCGTGTCGATCTGGTACCCGGTGTTGGCCGTCATGCTGATGGTCTTGGAGCTGCCGTACGCCACCCTCGCGCTCGGGTCGATGAGCCCGTTGGCGCCCGGTATGGTGGTGATGAGGTAGGTCTGGACCTGGTAGTACGCGTTGATGGTGTGGTTTACCCGGGACGCGTGGTTCACCCGGTAGGTGCTGCCGGCGACCGGCTGGACCGTGGCCCCGTCGACCTGCACATAGGAGAGCAGATAGCCGGTCGGGGCGGGGTCCACCGTGAAGTCGGCGCTGTTGACGGTCGCCGAGATGACGTTGGTGAGCCCCCCCGTCGTGAGGAAGCTGGCGGCGTCCGAGGGGGGCGTAATGGCATTGGACAAACTGGCCGGCGAGGTGCTCGCCGTTATGGACCAGTAGTTGTAGGCCTGGGCGAAACCCGGCAGTGCCAGCAGCATGGTGACCGCTAGTAACAATCTCTTCATCGTATCGCCCCCAACCATTCTCCCTGAACCTCTCCATCCAGATGCAGCAGGGCTTGCCTGCAATTCCCGGCGCGAATTAGCTTGGCTGCGGGTCGATCAGTCCCCTCCGGGCGAGGTGGCGTGACACGCGCCGCAGGTCAGGGTGCTCCCCCAAACCGCGCTGCCGCCGTTGTGGCAGCTTATGTTGCTGCAGGTCCCGCCGCTCGGCGCGAAAACGTAGCTGAAGCTGATCCCCGTCCCCGGAGAGACGTCGTAGACGTGGTTCGCATGCAGGGAACTGGAGATGGTGCTGCCGTCCGCGGTGGTGCCGGCGTGGCAGCTGTTGCAGCCGAAGTTGTGCGCGTAGTGCGTGTTGGCCTTGGGGGTCCCGTTGGGGTAGGCGGGAGGGAAGCCGTGGCAGGCGTCGCAGGCCAGGCTGCCGCCCCCCCAGACCGGGTTGCCGCCGGCGAAGACCCCTGTTGCGACGGAGGTGCCGTCGGAGTGGCAGACGATGGCGGAGCACCCCGCCGTGCCGGCGTTCCAGGACGCGCCCGCTCCGGCGACGCTCACGTTGAAGGAGACGTCGATGGTCCCGTTGATATGGCCGGGACCGGCGAGCTTCCCGGTGCCGTCGACGGTTCCCGCGTGGCAGCTGGCGCAATCAGTCGCTCCGCTTACGTGCGCCTTGTGGCTGTTGGCGCGCGCCAGGCCGACGCTCGGGTAGTTCGGCTCACCGGCTACGGAGCTGAAGGCGGCGGCGCTGTCGGAGCCGTGGCACCCCTTGCAGTCCAGGGTCCCGCTCTGGGTCCAGCTCACCGGCTTCTGGGTCCCCCTGCCGTCCGAGTGGCAGTAGGCGCTGGCGCAGGAGCCCGCGGACACGCTCCCGACGCGGGGGCCGGCGAATTCGATGCTTCCGTCGACGTGCTTGGTCAGGTCGGATATGGTGCTGTTGTCGCTGACCGTCGCGGCGTGGCACTCGGCGCAGCCGTAGTTGGTCCCCAGGAAAGCGGCGTTGTTGACGTGCTTGGCATGCCTGCCGGAGAGCGGGGTCGGCCCGTCGCCCGTGGCGGAGCCGTGGCAGCCGGTGCAGTCCAGGGTGGCGCCCCAGGTCGGGGAGGCGAAGCTCCCCTTGCCGTTACTGTGGCAGTAGAGGCCGGAGCAGCTTCCTGAGGCATAGCTCCCCCCGCCGGCGAACTTCACCTCGATCGGGCGCCCGCCGGCGCTGGTGGCGTGACCGAACGGTTTGGCCTCCGAGGGGTGGTCGGCGTGGCACTTGAGGCAGGATCCGGTGCCGGTGCCGAAGTAGCGGGCGTGCTTGGATCCGGTCACCGGGTGGCTGCCGGTCGCCGGGGCGACCTCGTGGCAGCGGGTGCAGTCGGCGGTCGCCTGGAAGGGAGCCGAGCCCCAGGCCGGCGTGAGCTTGCCGTGCCCTTTGCCGTCGCTGTGGCAGGCGGCGGTCGAGCAGCTCCCGAGCGGGCTCGGCGGCGCCGAGGTCTGGTTCAGGAAGACCCCCGCCGGCTTGCGCGAGTAGCCGAGCTCGTCATTGAGCTCGATCACCCCGTCCCGGTGGCTGGTCAGGTAGAAGAGCGTCTGGACGCCGTGGCACTTGGCGCAGCTGTACACCGTGGCGGAGGCGTGCCCCTGGTGGTTCCCCGGAACCGCTCCGGTGTCGGCGTCCTTGTCCTGCGCCGCAGCATCGAGCGGTGGCATCCGGTGACAGTAGTCGCAATCGTAGACGTACTGCGGCGCGGCCTGCGCGGTACCGCCGCAGAGCGCCGCCGTCCCGATGGTCAGCAGCAAGGCCAGAACCCGTGTGGCGCTCGATCCTCTCCAGAGCGTTGCCATCTTTCTCTCCCCTAGGTGCGGTTAATGGATTTCGATTCGATACAAGGGTCCCCGCGTTTCAGGAAACCTGATTCAGCTCGTTTTTTGGAATTTCGGTTCCCCGGGATCGTTTGCGCTGCCGCCTGGTCCTGCAGCGCAAACGCTTCGGCAGGGGGATGCCAGCGTCGGCATCGTCAGTAGGAGATGCCAACATACCCCCTGGCACCTACGTTCAGGTTCACCACCGATCCCGGGGTGACCGCCAGTTGCCCCTGGACCTTGCCGCCCCCGCCTCCGCCGCCACCGCCACCCGTGTAGTCGCCGGCGCCGTCCTGGCCGTTGCCGCCGTTGGGGGCACCGCCGACGCCACCCGGAAATGAGTTGCCGTCGGAGTGCACGTTTTTGTCCCCGCCGCCGGAGCTCCCCGGGGTGAGCACCTGATTCGCCAGGCTCCCGGTGGCCGTCCCTCCGGCTCCCCCGGCCCCGTCCCAGTCGGTCTGGGTCGACTGACCGGCGCCGCCTCCTCCTGCCAGCGCCTTCACCGCGGACAGGTAGGTCACGCTGGAATCCCCGCCGGCAGTGCTGTCGAAGGGGGCGACCGGAGTCGTGTTGGACGCGCCGCCATCACCCCCGCCACCCTGGGCGACCACGTTGAGCTGGGAGACGCCCGAGGGGACGGTGAAGCTGTAGCTCCCCGGGGTGCCCCAAACCCGTGCCGCGCTGTAGCTCCCCAGCGTCACCCTGCCGTCGGAGCCGTTGAGGCCCGGGTCGCCGTAGGGGGCGTCGGTTGCTCCCCCCGCTCCGCCGGGTCCGCCGGCTCCCACGACGACGGTGACGATCGATCCCGGGGTAACCGGGAGCACCGAAACGGCCCGGGCGCCACCGCCACCACCGCCGCCGATGTAGGAGGTCCAGTAGCCGTCGCTGGCCCCGTAGCCGCCGGCGCCGCCGTTGGGGGTGCCGCCCGGCGGAGCAGGCAGCTGGATGCCGGAAAATTCGAAACCGATGCTGCCGCCGCTGCCGCCGGGAAAGGCGTAAGCGGGAGCCAGGGCGCCGGAGACCAGGCCGCCAGCTCCGCCGGAGCCGCCCGAGTTTCCGCCGCCAGCGCCACCGCCGGCGACCAGTTGCGCCACCGATTGGTAGGTAACGCTGGAACTGGCGCCGGGCGAGCCGTCGGCGCCGCCGTACTCATTCCAATCGGCGCCGCCGCCACCTCCGCCACCGGCGCCGGTCACGTCGAGCAGCAGGGCGTTTACACCTGCAGGCACCAGGAATGCGTAGCTCCCCGGTTTGCTCCAGCTCTGGGCCGCCGACTGGGCGATGCTGTATTCCGGACTCCAAGCGGTACCCGAGCCGTTGCGCACCCCGATCTGATAGTAGAATACGGTGCCGGCCGACTGTGCCGGGATGGACTGCGGGGCTACCGCGGGGTCGATTGACCCGGTATAAATCCCGCTGGAGGTGCCGTACCTGACGATCGATGCGCTGGCATCCCCGCCGGCAGTCCAGTAAGCCGTCACGCCGGCGTTGCTGCCGGTCGCCGCAACGCCCGTGGCGCCCGCCGGAGCTGCGGCGCTGGGGACGAGGGTCCCCTCCCCGCTCCAGGTGACTCCCGCGGCGTTGCGCGACCCGATCTGGTAGTAGACGGCGCTCCCGTTGGCGAGCCCGGTTATGGTCTGCGGGGAGCTGGCCGGGTCGATGCTGCTGCCGTAATTCCCGCTCGCGGAGCCGTAGCGGATCACCGAGGCAGTGGAGCCGCTCCCGGGGGTCCAGGCCAGGTCGATACGCCCGCCGCCGGAGGATGCCAGGATGCCGGTCGGAGCCCCGGGGAGCAGCGTCGGAGTGCCGCTGTATTCGTCGCTCCAGGTGACGCCTGAGCCGTTCCTGGCGCCGACCTGGTAGAACACCGGCGCTCCGTTGGAGAGGCCGGTGAGGGTCTGCGGCGAGGTGGCCGGATCGACCGTGCTGCCGTAGCTCCCCGAGCTGGCGCCGTAGCGGATCACGGATGAAGTCGCGTCGCTCCCCACGCTCCAGGAGACGGTGAGCCAACCGTTACCCACCGCCTCGCTGATGCCGGAGGGCGCGGTCGGCGGCGGCAGCATCGGGGTGACCTGGTATTCGCCGCTCCAGGTGATGCCGGAGCTGTTCTGGGCGCCCACTTCGTAGTAGATGGTTGCCCCGTTGGCCAGGTTGTAGATGTAGGCGGTCGGATTGGCGTTGTTGACCGTGCTGGGGTAACTGCCGCTGGCGGTGCCGTACCTGATCAGCGAGGAGCTCGAACCGAACCCGGGGGTCCAGGAAATGCCAACGACGGCGTTCCCGCCCCAGCCGGAGATGGAGGTGGGAGCGGCGGGGGGCCCCGCAGGAGTGGCCTGGGTCGCGGTGAGCGGGGAGCTGGTGTTGTAGTTCTCGGTGCCGCTCGCGCCGGCGGAGTAGGCGTAAACCCTCAGGTAGTAGGTGGTGTTCGGCGCGAGACCGGTTACCGGGACCGAGCTGCCGGTCCCTTTGTAGACCACGTAGTAACCGGTGCTGCCGATCATGGTGCCGCTGCCGAATGCCGCGCTGGCGCTGTAGGTCGCTCCGTCCGCCGGATCCGCGGCGAGCCCCGCACCGGCTTTCATGAGCACTATGGTGTTGGCTGCGTTGCCGCTGCTCCCCTTCACCCAGTTGATGGTCATTGCGGTGGAACTCAGCGCTGGGATGGTCAAGGTGCTGACCTGGGTAGGTTCGGTGTACACGATGCCGTCGGCCGAGTACCCCGTGCCGGCGGAGTTGGTAGCGTAGCCGCGGTAGTACAGCGCCGACCCCTCGCTGAGGGAGGTTCTGTTCTGGACGAAGCTGCCGGTGGCGTGGGAACCGGAATCCACGCAGTTGCCGGTCGGGTTGGCGGCGAGCCCCCAGCAGGTGCCGTTGGCCGACAGCGCCCCGCCGCCGTCGGAGGTCACGTTCGCGCCCAGGGTCGCCGTGGTGCTCGCCACCAGGGTTGCGGTGGGGGCGGCGACGGTTGGGGCCAGGATGGAGCTGGTGGTGGGCTGGGAGCCGGTAAGCGGAGCGGTCAGGTTGTAGTTCTCGGTTCCGGCCGAGCCGGCGGCGAAGGCGTACAGCTTGACCTGGTAGCTGGTCCCCGGGGCGAGCCCGGTGACCGCGACGAAGTTGCCGCTTCCCTTGTAGACCACGTAGTACCCGGTGCTCCCGATCTGGCTACCGGAGCCGAAGGCGGCGCTGGCGCTGTAGGATGTGCCGTCCGCCGGGTCGGCGCTGGCCGCGCCGCCCGCCTTCATCAGCACCAGGACGTTCTTCGCGTTGCCGGAACTGGTGGTGACCCAGTTCAGCGTCATGCCGGTGTTCGATACGCCGCTGTAGCTAAGGGTAGTGGGCTGGGTCGGCTCCGTGTAGATCATGCCGTCGGGCGAGTAGCCGGTGCCGGCCCCGTTGGTGGCGTAGCCCCGGTAGTAAATGGCGGAGCCCTCGCTCAGGAGGGTCCGGTTCTGGTTGAAGACGCCGGTGCCGTACGAGCCGGTGTCCAGGCAGTTGCCCGTCGGGCTCGCGCCGAGTCCCCAGCAGGTCCCCTTGGCGCTCGGCGTCGCGCCGCCGTTGGAGGTGAGGTTCGCCCCCAGGGTCGCCGTGGTGCCGGCAACCAGGGTCGCCGTCGGAGCCGTCAGGGTAGGGAGCAGCACCGAGGTGGTGGCCTGGCTGCCGGCAAGCGGAGCGCTCAGGTTGTAGTTCTCGGTACCGGCGGGGCCGGCGGCGAAGGCGTACACCTTCACCTGGTAGCTGGTCCCCGGGGCAAGGCCGGTCACCGCGACAACGTTGCCGCTTCCCACGTAGACCGCGTAGTACCCGGTGCTTCCGATCTGGCTGCCGCTGCCGAAGGCGGCGTTGGCCGCATAGGTCGCGCCGTCCACCGGATCGGCGCTGGCCGCGGAGCCCGCCTTCATCAGCACCAGCACGTTCTTCGCGTTGCCGGTACTGGCGGTGACCCAGTTGAGCGTCATGCCGGTGTTGCCGACGCCGCTGTAGCTGAGGGTGGTGGGCTGGGTCGGCTCGGTGTAGACCATGCCGTCGGGCGAGTAGCCGGTGCCGGCCGGGTTGCTGGCGTAGCCGCGGTAATAGATGGCGGACCCTTCGTTTAGGGCGGCCCGGTTCTGGGTGAAGGCGCCGGTCACGTAGGAGCCGGCGTCGAGGCAGTTGGTGGTCGGGGTCGCGCCGAGCCCCCAGCAGGTCCCTTTGGCGGTCAGATTCGCGCCGCCGTTGGAGGTGAGGTTCGCCCCCAAAGTCGCCGCCGTGCCGGCGACCGAGGCCGACGTCGGGGTGGTAAGGACCGGCGCCGAGAGGGTGACGGCCGTCTGGCTACCCGACAGTGAGTTGGAACTGTAGTTTTCGCTCCCCGGGGCCCCGACGGAGAAGGCGAAGATGCTGACATAGTAGGTGGTGTTGGCGGTGAGCCCGGTCACGTTGACCGAGTTTCCGTTCCCCTTGTAGACCACGTAGGCGCCGCCGCTGCCGGGGTAGACCTGGCTGCCGCTGCCAAAGACCGCGTTTGCCGTGTAGGTCGCGTTGTCGTAGGGGTAGGAGTTTGTGATCGCCGAACCGGCCTTCATGACCACGATCACGTTGGCCGCGTTGCCGGTGCTGCCGCTGGTCCAGTTGACCGTCATCGCGTTGTTGCTCACGTTGGTGAAGCTGAGGCCGGTGGCCTGCCTCGGCTCGGTGTTGAGGGTGACGTCGGCCGAGTAGGCCGTGCCCACGGAGTTGATTGCGTAACCGCGATAATAGATGAGCGAACCTTCGTTGAGGCCGCTAAAACAGTAATTATAGGAGCCGATGACATGGGAGCCCTGATCCACGCAGTTGGTGGTCGGGTTCGGGGCCAACCCCCAGCAGAAACCGTTGGCGCTGAGACCGGAGCCGCCTGCGGAGGTCACGTTCGCCGTGGCGCAGCCGGAACTCTGGTACACTCCCCAGGAATAGGGCGAGGCCACCACCGCCGGCAGGGTGGCCGCTCCGATCAGCTGGCTGCCGGTAAGCGGAGAGCTGAAATTGTAGCTGCTGGTGCCGGCATAGCCGGAGAACGCATAGATCGTCACGTAGTAGGTGGCATTCGCATTGAGCCCGGTTACGGCGACCGAATTTCCGGTACCGCTGTACACCACGTAATTGCCGGTTGAACCAATCTGGGCATAGGGAGTGCCGAAGGTCCCATTCGCCGAGTAATAGGTGCCGTTGACCGGGGGGGAATTAACCGACGCACTCTCCCTCATCACCACCAGGACGCTTGGAGTATTGGCGCTGCCTGTGGTCCAGTTGATGGTGGCTCCCCCGCCGACGACGCCGGTAAAGCTCAGGTTTTTGGGCTGCAGCGGCGGGGTAAGCAGTGCGCCTATGGAGCCGTAGCCGGTGGCTCCGCTTGAGTTGGTGGCATACCCGCGGTAGTAGAGCTGTGAGCCGTCCGGAAGCCCGGTGAGGTTCTGGGTAAAGGCGCCGGTGGCGTGCGAGCCCTGGTCGACGCAATTGTTCGGGTTGTCGGAACTGGTGCCCCAGCAGATGCCGTTGGCGGTGAGCGGCGCACCGCCATTGAAGGTTACGTTGGCCCCCAGGGTGGCGCTGGTGCTCCCTACGGTAACCGCCGTGGGCGATGAAACGACCGGGGGACCAACGGGCGAGAGGCTGTACTCGGTGTTGTTCCAGGTGGTACCCGCCGCATTTTTGTCGCCGACCTTGTAATAGATCGGCACCCCGTTGGAGAGGCCGGTGATGGTCTGCGGCGAGATCGCCGGGTCGATGGGGGTCGTGTAGACCCCCGGGCTGGTGCCGTACTGAATCAGCGAGGTGGAGGCGCCGGCCCCGACGCTCCAGGAGATGGTTGCCTGGCTGTCGGCGACTGACGCCGAGATGCCGCCCGGCGCCGAGGGCGGGACCGTGATGGCGGAGCAGCCGCCGCCGGTGTCGAAGCTGTAATCGCCGGAGGTCATCTGGTAGCCGGTGGCGGAGGTGGAGCGTACCCGGTAATGGTAGGTGGTGTTGGCGGACAGCCCCGGCAGCGTTATTACGTGGCTGTTGACCAGGGTGTCGTCGCCCAGGGTCGAGCCGTAGCCCGTGGTCGGGCCGTAATCCACGTAGCTCGAGGTGGCGATGCCGGAGTTCCACTTGATCGCGGTCGTGCTGTTGGAGGTGGCGCTGCAGAGCTGCTGGGCGTGCTGCAGCACCTCCGTCGGGGTGAGCGCCGCGTCGTAGACCGTCACGTCGTCCGCCAGGCCCGAGTACCACCCGGAGCCCCAGTCGTAACCGTTGCCGCCTATGATGTGGGGAGCGTAGACATGCGGCCTCGGCGACTGCTGTCCGGTGTGGACCAGTGCGCCGTTCACGAAAATGCTGGGCTGCCTGTTGCTGTAGACGATGGCTACGTGCGTCCACTGGCTGGTGCTGAGCGTTCCGGTCCAGATCGCGCGCGCCGGCATGTAGGAGTTACCGAGCTCATAGACGGAGATCCCGTTGCTGCCCACCGACACCCCGGCCTCGGCGTTGAAGTAATCGTTGGCGGAATCGGGCCAGAGCAGGAATCTCTGCCCGTTTGTCCCGGAGGTCCCCACGTCCGATTCGTTATCCGCCCCGATGGTGGCCCCCTGGCTCGGTTTGACCCACGCCTCCAGGGTGAAGTTGTCTGCAGGCGCCGTCCCCGCGGGATACTGGAAGGCGACCTGGGAGCTTACACCGTTGAAGCTCCCGGCCCGCCCGCTGACGCCGCCGGCGACGGTAGTGGTCCCGGTCCCGGCGGTTCCGTTGCTGTTCCACCCCGAGCTGTCCTTCACCTCGCCCGCGACTCCGCTCCAGGCGGGCTCGTCCATGTTCAGCTGCAGCCTCAGGTTTCCCTTGGCGGCGGCCGGTGCGCTGTCGACCACGGTCGGGTGCTGCTGGCTGAAAATCTGGGCCGTCTGGGCCGGGCTGTGGCACCAGGCGCAGTTGTCGCCGGTATATCCGCCGCCCCAGGGCGAGTCGGTGCTGTGACAATTGGTGCAGTTGTTCAGGTTGACGAAGGAATCGTGGTCGATGTTGGGATGGAAGTTTGGATGGCAGGCGTCGCAGCTCTTGTTCCAGCCGCCGGCCGCGATCAGCGCTCCGGCCGGGTTGGCGCCGGCATGGCAAATCGAGCAGTTGTTGCCATGCTGGGTGACGATATTCTGGTAGTGGCACAGGTAGCAGTTCTCGGATACCGTCTCCGAACCGTCGTCGTGGTTGGTGGAATCCAGGAAAACGGCGATGTCGCCGGTTCTCGGGGCCGCCAGGTGGTCCACCGTGGTTCCGTTCAGGGTGCTCCCCCATTTCGCATCGAAACCCTGGTGGCAGCTGACGGAGCTGCAGCTGCCGCCGCTGTTCGAGTAGCTGTAGGCAAAGGTCGTCGCCGGGCCCGGAGCCAGGTCGTAGGCACCGTTTAGGTGCAGGGTCGTGCTGGCGATGCTGACCCCGTCCGCCGTGGTGCCGGCGTGGCAGGTGGCGCAGCCGAAACTGTGGGTGCCGTGGTTGTTGGCCTTGGGGGTCCCGTTGGGGTAGGCCGGCGGGTAACCGTGGCAGCCGGCGCAGCTCAGGGGAGTAGTGCCCCAGACGGGGCTGCCGCCGACCTTCACGCCGGTAGCCACGCCGGTGCCGTCGCTGTGGCACAGGATTGCGGAGCAGGTCCCCGTGCCCTTGTTCCAGCTCGCCCCGGGTCCCGCGACCGCGGGGTCAAAGGCAACTTCGACGCTCCGGTCCAGGTGGCCCGTCCCGGCGAGCTTCCCGGTGCCGTCGACGGTGGCCTGGTGGCAGTGGGCACAGTCCGCAGCCCCCCTCACGTGAGGCTGGTGGGTGTTGGCCCCAGGCAGGCCGGCCCCGGCGCTGGCGTAGTTGGGCTCGCCGGCGATGCTCGCGAAGGCGGGCGCGGCGGCGGCGCCGTGGCACCCTCTGCAGTCGAGGGTGGCCGACCCCTTCCAGGAACTGGCCGTCATGTCGCGGTAGTTACCCCTGCCGTCGCTATGGCAGTAGACGCTGGAGCAGACGCCGGTGGCGGCGTTGTAGTTTTTCCCCGCCTTGGCCCCGGAGAAATCCACGAAGCCGTTCACGTGGTTGCCGAGGTTGCTGATGAAGGTGTCCGAGGCGACCGTCCTGGCGTGGCACTCGGCGCAGCCGAAGTTCGCCCCGAGGACGCCGGCGTTGTTGACGTGGGCGCCGTGCTTGCCGCTGGTCATGGGAAGTGCGCTGGCCGCGTTCGAGTTGTGGCACCCCTTGCAGTCCAGCGTCGTGCCCCAGGTCGGCAGCCGGTTCGGGGCGTGGCCTGCCCCGTCGCTGTGGCAGTAGAGGGCGGAGCAGCTCCCGAAGCTGGCCTTCAGCTGGCTCGGGAGAAAGCCGAGACCGTTGCCGCTGTAGGCCCCGCCGGAGTTGGGGAAGCTGGCGAACTGGACGGCGACCCCGCGGTTGGCGGCGGAGGTGGCGTGGGAAAACGGAGCAGCCTGCGCCAGGTGGTCGGGGTGGCACTTCAGGCAGGATTCGGTCCCGGTCCCGTAATATGCGCCATGCTTGGAGCCGGCGACCGGGTGGTTCCCGGTGGCGGGCGCCGCCGCGTGGCACCGGGCGCAGTCCGCGGGAGCGGCGAAGGCGGTCCCTCCCCAGGCGGGGGTGGCCGACTCGAAGTGGCAGTTCACGTTGCTGCAGGTCCCCAGTGGGGCGGGAGGTACCGAGGTCTGGTTGAAGAACGCCCGGCTGTAGGCGGCGCCGGCCGGAGAGTTGTTGATGTTCCCCTGCACCTGGATCGCCTTGGTCCGGTGTCCGGTCGGGTAGACGGCGACCGCGGAGCCGTGGCATTTCACGCAGGAGGCGGAGGACGTTCCCGCATGCCCCTGGTGGTTCCCCTTGACCGCACCGCTGTCGGGGTCACGTTCCCCGTCCGGCGAGTCGAGCGGCGGCATGCGATGGCAAAAATCGCAGTTCTCGTTGTACTGCGGAGCGGCCTGCGCCGTCCCCCAACCAAGTAGCGCAATCCCGAGTGACAGGATGCCGATAGCCATGCAAAATTTGCCGAATCCGGGTATGCGGATCTTCATTTCCCACTCCTTGCCAGACATTCCAGGCCGGGACCCGACGGTGCTCCTGCTGTAAACCACCTATGGGGTCCGGCGTATCTCAGTGACGGGTCCGCCCCGGGGCGGCGTGCGGCCGCACCGGAGAGAGTCCGTGCATTTCGAGCGTCTAGCGCTCGATGCTCCACTTGGGCGTCTTCGACATGTGGCAGCTTACGTTGTAGCAGCCACCGCTTCTGTTGGCGCCGCCGCTCACCAACCTGGCACTGGTGTAGACCAGCTGCTTCTTGATGCTGAACTTGTAGAGCGGGTCCACCGCCACGGTGACGTTCTCCACGTGGTTCCTGAGCGGCAGCGCCTTGGCGTGGGCCGCCGCCCCGCCGCTGTGGCAGGGGATGCAGTTCAGCCAGCCGTCGGAGGGGTTCGCGTTCTTCGGGATGTGCCCCGCTACCAGGTGGGCGCCGCCGCCGCCCGAGTAGTCCTCGAAGCGGGCGGAGGACCAGTTCCCCTGCACCCCGAAGACGACGGGGCTGCTGGTCTTCCTCGGTGCGGGCGGATAGCCGTGGCAGGAGTCGCAGTTGCGGTTCGGTTCGAAGGCGGTGCCGCTCGGGGTGTTGTGCGGGTGGCAGTCCAGGCAGCCGCTGGTCAGGTGGTTATGCTCCGCGACACCCTGACGGTAGAACTCGGTCGCGGTGTGGCAGGTCTGGCAGACCCCGGTCCCCTGGACGTTCACGAAGTCGGAGCCGGAGAAGCTCACGGCCGCCCCGCCGATGCTGGAGCGCACCATGTTGGAGTTGGCGGAGCCGTGCGGGTCGTGGCAGGCGGCGCAGCTGGAGCCGGAGGCGATGTGCACCTGCATGTTCAAGTGCGCGGTCGTCACGACCGCCGGATTGCTGTGGCAGTAGCTGCACTCGGAATTGGCTGCGCCGGTGAGTCCCGGAAGCAGCCGGGTGGTGCTTCCCAGGGCGGAGCTGATGTGGCTGGAGCCGTTGTCGTGGCAGGCGGTGCAGGCCTGGCCGATGCCGCTCTTGCCGTGGCCCGTGCTCGCGGCGAGGGTCTTGTCCTGGGCGGTGAGCCCGCCGATGACGGAGAGGGCGCCGCCGGCCGTCGAGTGGCAGCTCTCGCAGGCGATCCGCCCGCCGCTCCAGTTGACGCTCTGCCCGTGGCAGCCGGTGCAGGTGCCGACCTTGGCGAAGCCGGGGTTGAGGTCAACGAGGCCGTTCACGTGGGTCGCCGCGGTGTCGCCTGTGTAGAGGTGGCATACCGCGCAGCTCGCCGCCGTCGTGGCGGCCAGGGCCGGTCCGTAAGGGGCGTTGAAGTGGGCGTTGTGGCCGTTGGTCGCGATGACCCCGCCGGTCGTGGAGAGCGCGGCGTGGCAGGAGCCGCAGGCGCCGGAGGCGGCGCTGGTTCAGGACGGCGTCGCGGAGCCGTGGCAGGCCGCGCTGGAGCAGCTCTTGGTGGCCGCGCTGTAGGTCGTGATGGAGCTTCCTGCCACCTCGACGGTCCCGTCGCCGTGCAGGGACGGGTTGAGGATGATCGTGGAGCCGGTGACGGTGGAGGCGTGGCAGGTGGCGCAGGCGTATCCCTTGCCGCTCACGTGCTTGGCGTGCGCGTTGCTGGTCAGGGTCGTGGCGTCGCCGTGGCAGCCGCTGCAGCCAAGCGAGGCGCCCCAGGTGGCGGGCGCCACGTTCGTGATGATGCCGCTACCGTTGTGGCAGGTCACGTTGGAGCAGGTCTTGCCGACGACCGCGAAGTTCTTGCCGTTTCCGGGGACCACGTTGAAGTTTCCGTTGGTGTGGGGGTTGCCCGCCGCCAGGGATACGCCGTCGACCGTCGTGGCGGAGTGGCAGTTCTGGCAACTGGCGGCGGATGCCACGTGCACCTGGTGGCTGTTGGCGCGCGGCTGGCCCGACCCGGCGTTGGGGTAGTTCGGCTCGCCGGCGAGGCTCGAGAAGGCGGGCGCGGCGTCGGAGCCGTGGCACCCTTTGCAGTCCAGGGTCTGGCTCCCGGTCCAGGTAACGCTCTTCTGGGTTCCCTTGCCGTCGGAGTGGCAGTAGGCGGTGGCGCAGGAGCCGGCGTTCAGGGTCCCCACGCGCGGTCCGGCGATCTCGACGCTGCCGTCGACGTGCTTGGTGAAGTCGGAGATCGTGGTGCCGGCGCTGACGGTCGCAGCGTGGCACTCGATGCAGCCGTAGTTGGTCCCCAGGAACCCGGCGTTGTTCAGGTGCTTGGCGTGCTTGCCCGACAGGGCGGCGGCCCCGGTGCTGGTAGCGCCGCCGTGGCACCCGGTGCAGTCGAGGCTCGCGCCCCAGCTCGGGGTGGCGAAGCTCCCCTTGCCGTTACTGTGGCAGTAGAGGTTGGAGCAGTTTCCAGCGGCGAAGCTGCCGCCGCCGGCGAACTTCACCTCGATGGGGCGCTGCCCCGCGCTGGTCGCGTGACCGAACGGTTTGGCCTCGGAGGGGTGGTCGGCATGGCACTTGAGGCAGGAGCCGGTGCCGGTGCCGAAGTAGGCGGCGTGCTTGGAGCCGGATACCGGGTGGCTCCCGGTCGCCGGGGCGACGCCGTGGCACTGCGAGCAGTCGCCGGGGGCCTGGAAGGCGGAGCTCCCCCAGGCCGGGGTGGCCTTGCCGTGCCCCTTGCCGTCGCTGTGGCAGGCGGCGGCGGAGCAGTTGCCCAGCGGGGCGGGCGGCGCCGAGGTCTGGTTCAGGAACACCCCGGCAGTCTTGCGCGAATAGCCGAGGTCGTCGGAAAGGTCGATGACGCCGTCCCGGTGGCCGGTGAGGTAGCCGAGCACCTGGCCGCCGTGGCACTTGGCGCAGCTGAGCGCCGAGGCCGTGGCGTGGGCCTGGTGGCTTCCCGGAACGGCGCCGGTCACCGGGTCCTTGTCGGCCGTCGCCGCATCGACCGGCGGCATGCGATGGCAGTAGTCACAGCCGTAGTTGTACTGCGGCGCGGCCTGCGCGACGGACGCGCACAGCACCGAAGCACCGAGCAGCAGCAGCCAAGCCAGCACCCGGGCAGCACTCATTCCTCTCCACAGCGTCGCCATCTTCTCCCCCTTATAGGTCCAGGTAAATAGGTCCAATGCAAATGTTCCCGTCGCTACGCCCCCCCGGCTTTCCGGGGTGCTACCTCTCGGTGCTCCAGCGTGCGGACGGGCTCATGTGACAGCTTATGTTGAAGCAGTTCCCGGTAGCGTTGGCAGCCGGCGGATTGACCCGCCTGGAACTCGTGTAGACGGAGAACTTCCTGTTGAAGCGCAGTTTCGGATCGACCAGCACCGTGACGTTGTCGATGTGCTTGTTCACCGGCGTCAGCATCTTGTGGTACGGGGTGGAGTTGACCTGGCCTGCATTGTGGCAGACCGCGCAGTTTGCCCACCCTTCCGTCGGCAGCGCGCCTGCAGGAATGTGGGCCCTGACCAGGTGGGCACCGCCGCCTCCGGAGTAGTCTTCGAAGCGGGCGTTGGCCCAGTTGCCGGCCGTGCCGAAGCTGATGCCGGTATTTTTGGGTGCCGGGGGGTAGCCGTGGCAGGCGTCGCAGCCACCCATGGGCCGGAAGGCTCCACCCGCACTGTTATGCCTGTGGCAGCCCAGGCACCCCGAGGTGAAGTGGCTCGTCTCGGGGAGTCCGGCCCGGTAGTGGTTGGTCTGCGTGTGGCACACCTGGCACAGCCCCCGGTTGGTGGTCAGGTTGACCAGGTCGACCTGGTCGTCCTCGAAGCTGATGTTGGTCCCCTGGATATTGGCGCGGATCATGTACAGGTTGCCGGTGCCGTGCGGGTCGTGGCAGTCGCTGCAGTTGAGGGAGTGCCCGCTCAAGTCGACGTGGGTGCTCATGTTGCGGAAGGGTGCGCCCACCAGGGACGTGTTGTGGCAGTAGGCGCACTGCCCGTTGATGCTGGACTGGAGCAGCCGGTTGTAGCTGCCGAGCGCTCCGGAAATGTGGCTGGAGCCTGCATCATGGCACGAGGTGCACTGGTTGCTGGCGGGGTACTGGCCGTGGCCGGAGCTGGAGAAGCTCCCCTTGTAGGGGGCGGCGACGCCGTTGGGGAGCACCGCGGGGGTGGCGGAGTGGCAGGTGGTGCACCCCAGCCGGACCCCGGCGCTCCAGGTCGGGGGTGCTCCGGCGTGGCACCCCTGGCAGGCGGAGCCTGCTCCGGTGATCAGGTCCACCGTGCCGTTGGCATGGGTGTTCGGCGAGCCACCGTAGGGGTGGCAGGTCTGGCAGGAGGAAAGGTCTGAGCCGAGGTAACCGCCGGGGCCGTAGGCCAGGGTCAGGTGCGCCGGGTGGGCGTTGCTCGCCATGGGGGCCGTCGACGAGGAGGTCCCGCCGTGGCATGAGGTGCACAGGTTCTTCCCCTTGTAGGCGAGGAAGCTGTCGGCGACCGCCTGGGGGATGGCGCCGGAACCGGCCAGGGTTGCGGCCGTGCCCGCCGCGGAGTCGTTGAAGGACCCGTCGTCCAGGTAGTCGATGGAATCGAGCACCAGCTGCTTGGCGTACTGCGAGTTGTGGGCGTAGGCGCCGGGCTCGTTGACCAAAAGGACGTAGTTGAAGGCGGCCCCCATGGTATCGGCGCCGACCTGGCCGGCCCCCCAGTTGGTGGTGCTGAAGTAGGGGTAGCTGGCGCTGTAGGCGATCTGTTTCTTGGCGAGGATCGCCTTCAGGACGATCAGGGCGTTTTCGAAGGAGACCCGGTCGGCGTCGAGCGTGAGCGCGGTCAGGTAGGTTTTGTGGCAGCTGACGCAGAGCGGGCTCGTGATGGCGGTGATGGTGCCAGTGGGGTCAGCGGTCACCGCTTGATAGTGGTGCTTGTCGGTTGCCGACATGTGGCAGGCGACGCAAGGGCCGCCGGTGCCGGTGCCGTTGACGTTGGCGACGCCGATGGTGCGGTGGGTGTTGCTCGAGTAGAAGGAGTAGGTCCGGCCCGGGAAATGGTACCCCGCCTGCCCCTGCAGGGTGCCGCCGGCCGCCATGTAGTGCGGGGCTATGAAGGGGAGCTGGGTGAAGTCGGCCGTGCCGACCTTCACCTGGATGCTCTTGCCGTTGTTGGTGCCGCTGTGGCAGTCCATGCAGACGTTGGAGCTGCCGAGGTTGCGGTTTTGGTAGCTGTCGTCGGCAAAGGGCTTGACCGGGGTGACCGTCCGCACGGCACCCGTCGTGATGTCGAGGTGGCAGCCGACGCAGCTCAGCAGTTCCTTGGTCTTGTCGGAAGCGACTCCCCAGGCGGCGGTCATTTTCCCCGTCGAGTAGGCGATGAAGCCGGTCGTGGTGTGGCACTGCACGCAGCCGGACTTGGTCTTGAAGTCGTAGGCGGTCCAGGCGGGCTTCCTGGTGGCCGCGTGGCCGGTGCTGTACCACTGCTGGCGGATGGTGAGGTTGCTGGGGTCGTAGTAGTGGCAGTCGGAGCAGCTGGAGCGCGAGGTCACGTAGGAGGCCGGGTATCCCGCGCCGGTGAAGTTGTTGTAGTGCGCCGCCGTCATGTTGGCGGCGGAACCGGTCGTGCCGTGGGGGTCGTGGCAGGAGATGCAGGCCGTGGTGCCGATGGCGACGGGGTGCAGGGCGACGTTCCCGGAGGAGTCCCGGTGGCATCCGTCGCAGGCGGTCGTGTTGAAATTCGGGTTGTGCACCCCCCCGGTGTGGCAGGAGCCGCAGAGCACCGAGTGCTTCGGATGAGGGGAGCTGTTATAGGCCGCGACGATCGACGGGTTGTGGCAGTTGACGCAGAAGTTGGCGCCGCTGCTGACATAACTGAAAGTCGTCTCGTTCACCGTGCCGGTGGTCAAGGTCCCGGGGTGCGAGCCGTTGGCGGTGCCGACGTGGCAGGACTGGCATACGCTCCCGGTGAACTTGCTGTGTTTGGAGGCGGACCAATTCTGGAAGATACTCCCGTCCATGCCGGAGTTTTTGTGGCAGTCGGCACACAAAAGCCCGGATGCTCTGACCGTTGAATCGACCACGTACACCAGCGTGGTGGCGGTAGCCGCGCCGCCGTTCACCGACAGGTTGAAGTAGTAGGTGCCGAGCACGGAGGGTGCCGTGAAGGTCGGGGTCGCCGTGCTGGAGCCGCTGAGCGCGACGGAGGCGGGATTGCCGCCGGACGGGGCCCAACTGAAGGTCGCACCGGTCGGGGGAGTGGCTGAACCGGTCAGGGTAACCACCTGCCCCGGAAATGCGGTCTGGGTATAGCCCGCGCTGGCCAGGACGCCGGCAAAGGTGCCGACCATGCTGACGTTGCCCGTGAGGGTTGCCGCGAGCGCCTTGGGAATGGTGATGGTCACCGTCCCGTTCGGCACGCCGAAGGCGCCGCTTTGCGTGGCGCCCGCGGGGACGTTGGTGATCCCCGTGACGCTGGAGCCGACGTTGGGCACAAATTTGAACACGATGTCGCTGCTCGGTGACGCGCCGCAGTTGTAGGTCGTGGGACTGGTGGGGCTCACCGAACCGCCGCCGTTGGATGCCACGCTTGCCGACACGCTCAACTGCGTGACGTAAAAATACGCGTATGCGGTCTGCGCGGAGCCGTCGGCAGGTGAAAAGTCCCGGGACCACGGGCGGCTCGGATTGGTGACCGTGCTTGAGTTGTACACCACCTTTTGAATGGCGTAACAAGTGCTGGAGGTGTCCACCACAACCTTGACCTTGTTCGGATTGGCTGTGCTCGTCGTGTAGCTATATTGCACGGCGCCGTTGGCGAAGGTGACGGGACTGTTCCCGCGCACCGAAACGGTGCCGCCGGTCGTCATATCCTTGGCAGTCACCTTCCAGGTCGTCGCGGCCTGTGCCAGTACGGGTAAGGTCAGCACGAGCAAAAGTAACGTTACCGGGGACATCCTTATGACTGTAGCCATGAGCTTCTTCATAGTCACTCCCTTTCGATAAGGCGTTTCATCTATTTATGAGCCCAGTCGCAGCCAAGCCCTGTTTCAATTGCCGGTCAGCATCCGAGGTAATCGGTCGGCTTCACCTCTCACCCAAAATCGAGCTGGGCGGTTCGAGCGAGAAACCATGCACTTTTGTTAGCAAGCTTTTATTAGCTAGCCGCAAAACTGTCAGAGTGCTCCAGAACAGAAGGACAGGAAGCACAGTACGTGCCCGATTTAATAAAAAACCTTTTGGAAGATTATATTTATTACATTTCCAGCCATTCATTCGTGGAATGCTTGGGACAGGTCCGGCGGCGTACGGCACACCCGGCGGCAGAAACCGTTATTTTCGGAGTCGTTTGTTGCTATAAATCTCGTAGTTAGCGGAGGGGATGCGGAAAACTTCTTTAGATTTGCTGCAGATAGGCGGTCGGGCGGATGTAGCGAGGCGCCGCTGCGCCGGGGGGGCGGGTATGGGGTAAGCGGCCGGGGCGACTCGGTCAAAACACTGCGAAAGGACCGTTTCCTGCCATATGGCGTTATTTCCCCGCAAGGAGAGGGGTGCGGTCCGGCGCTCAGGCGGGAGCAACCTCGCCGTCGCCACAGCCGAGCATTGCCGTTCTCCCACGATTATTATGGTCATTATTTCATTAGACCATGCGCAATCCGGCAGAGGAGCGAACTTCCGAGGAGCCCACCTAAAGCGGCCTCCCCGGGGGGCGAATCGACGATGGGGGGGCGAATGCAGACCTTGGTCGGGGAAATTCAGGCTTCCGCCAGGCGGGGGTTCGCAAGCGGCTACCTGCCGGCCCGGGAAGCGCGGGACGGGCTGCGGGACCGGGCGCGCAGTGGGGGGGGGGCGGATACGGGTGCGGTATCACGGCGGGTAAAGGAGTGGTGGGTGCGACCGGAGGCGCAGGGCCTACCGAAGGGAGGTGCCGCCCTGCCGGAGCGCCGACCGCGGGTCAGCGCCCGGTGTGCCCGAAGCCGCCCGACCCGCGCGAGCTCTCTCCGAGTTCCTCCACCTCAAGGAAGCGGGCCCGCTCGAACCTGGCGAAGACCAGCTGGGCGATCCGCTCGCCGTTGGCCAGGGCAAATGGCTCGGAGCCGTGGTTGATCAGGATGACCCCGATCTCGCCGCGGTAGTCGGCGTCGATGGTACCGGGCGAGTTCACCAGCGCGATGCCGTGCCTAAGCGCCAGGCCGCTCCTGGGGCGCACCTGCGCCTCGTAGCCGGGCGGGATCTCCAGCGCGATGCCGGTCGGGACCAGTGCCCGCTCGCCGGGGTGCAGCACGAAGGGGTCGTCGAGGGCCGCGTGCAGGTCGACGCCGGCTGCCTGCTCCGTCATGTAGCACGGGACGCAGGCCGGGCGCACCCTTTTTATCTTAACGCTTATGCCGGGCATGTCATACGGTGATATCCGAGGGGTCGAAGCTGGGGGTGCCGACCCTGCCCAGCATGACCAGGGTGAGGGTGGAATTGTCGAGCAGTTCGCCGGCGAGCAGCTGGATACTCTCCGAGCTGACCCGGTCGAAGCCGTCCATGATGTCGGAAAGCGGCAGCGGCCCGCCGAAATAGATCTCGTTCTTGGCCAGGCGGGACATCCTGTTGTCGCTCGACTCGAGCGAGAGCAGCAGGTTCCCCTTCAGCTGCTCGCGGGCGCCGTCCAGCTGGCTCTCGGGCACCGGCTCGTCCTTGAACCGGGTCAGTTCCCGCAGCATGATCTCCAGCAGCTGCGAGCTGTTGTCCGGGGAGGCGCCGGCGTAGACCACCAGGGAGCCGGCGTCCGCGTGGGAGGCGATGTACGAGTAGACGGAGTAGGCGAGCCCGCTCTTCTCGCGCACCTCCTGAAACAGGCGGGAGCTCATGGAGCCGCCCAGGATGGCGTTCATGATGAAGGCGTCGTAGCGCCTCGGGTGGTTCTGCTGCACCCCCTTGAGGCCAAGGCAGACGTGCACCTGCTCCAGGTCCTTCTCGACCAGCTCGATCCTGCGCTGGTAGACCGGCAGCGCCGAGCCGGCCCTGCCGTTGCCGCCGGGGACGGAGCTTAGGTGCTGCTCCAGCAGGCGGATCAGTTCGTCGTGCTTCAGGTTCCCAGCGGCGGAGATGATGATGTCGTCGCCGCGGTACATCTGGTCCTTATAGTCGACGATCGCGTCCCGGGAGAGCCCCCCGACGCTCTCCGCGTCGCCCAGGATCGACATGCCCAGCGGATGCCCTTCCCAGAAATGCTGGTGGAAGAGGTCGTGGATCAGGTCGTCCGGCGTGTCCTCCATCATGTTGATCTCCTGGAGCACCACGCGGCGCTCCTTCTCGATCTCTTCGGGGTCGAACTTGGAGAACAGGAAGAGGTCCGTCAGGAGGTCGACGGCCCGGGGGAGGAATTTATCGAGTACCTTGGCGTAGTAGCAGACGTATTCGCGGCTGGTGAAGGCGTTCAGCACGCCGCCGACCGAGTCGATCTCCCGGGCGATGTCCAGGGAGGAGCGGCGGTCGGTCCCCTTGAAGAGGAGGTGCTCTATGAAGTGGGCGACGCCGTTGGACTCCCGCCGTTCGTGGCGGGAGCCATTGGCGACCCAGATACCGATGGAGACAGAACTTGCGTACGGTATCCGCTCGGAAATGACGCGGATACCGTTATCGAGGATGGATTTTTTTATCATGGCTCTAACTATACCTTGTAACCGGAAAATTGCCAGCGGCACGAGGTACGCCACTAATTATTCCGTGAAGGTGGCTCCCAGCGCCTCTTTCCTGGAGAGTTTGATCTTGCCCTGCTTGTCGATGCCGATGCACTTGACCAGCACCTTGTCACCCTCGTTCAGGACGTCGGTGACGTTCTTGACGCGCTCGGTGTCCAGTTCGGAGACGTGTACCAGGCCGTCGGTGCCCGGGAAGATCTCCACGAAGGCGCCGAACTCCATGACCTTCTTGACGGTGCCCATGTAGAGTTTCCCTTCCTCGGCCTCGGCGGTCAGGTTGCGGATCATCTTGATGGCGAGGTCGCAGGCTTCCTTGTTGGTGGAGGCGATGTTGATCTTGCCGGTGTCGTCGATGTCGATGCTGACGCCGGTCGCCTCGGTGACGCTCCGGATGTTCTTGCCGCCGCTGCCGATGACGTCGCGGATTTTGTCGGTCTTGACCCAGATGGTCGTGATGCGCGGTGCGTAGGTGGAGAGGTCGCCGCGGGCGGCGGAGATGCTCTTCGCCATTTCGCCCAGGATGTGGATCCTGCCGTCTTTGGCCTGTGCCAGCGCCGCCTGCATGATCTCGCGGGTCACACCGCCGATCTTGATGTCCATCTGCAGTGCGGTGACGCCTGCGGCGGTGCCGGCCACCTTGAAGTCCATGTCGCCCAGGTGGTCCTCGTCGCCCAGGATGTCGGAGAGGATGGCGAAGTCGTCGCCTTCCTTGATGAGACCCATCGCGATGCCGGCCACCGGCGCCTTGATCGGGATCCCGGCGTCCATCATGGACAGCGATCCGCCGCAGACGGTCGCCATGGAGGAGGAACCGTTACTCTCGGTGATGTCGGAGACGATCCGGATGGTGTAGGGGAAGTCGTCGTGCTTCGGGAGCACCTGCTGCAGCGCGCGCTCGGCGAGCATGCCGTGGCCGATCTCGCGGCGCCCCGGGGCAAGACGGAAGCTGGTCTCGCCGACGGAGTACGGGGGGAAGTTGTAATGCAGCAGGAAGCGCTTGCGGGAGTCGCCGTAGAGCGAGTCGATGCGCTGCTCGTCGACGGAGGTGCCGAGCGTCGCCGCCACGATGGACTGGGTCTCGCCGCGGGTGAAGAGAGCCGAGCCGTGCGCGCGCGGCAGGAGCCCGACCTCGGTCGCGATGGCGCGGATGGTCTTGGTGTCGCGGCCGTCGATGCGGCTGCCGTCCTTGATGATGTGCTCGCGCACCAGGTCGTACTCAAGGTCCTCGATGAACGCCTTGATTTCCTTCTCGGCCCCTTCGAACTCGGGGACCAGGGCCGCGATCGCCGCGTCCCTGATGGCGTCGATGGCGTTGTGGCGCTCGCCCTTTGTCTTGATGCGGACCGCCTGCTTCATCCCTTCGTAGGAAAGCGCCGAAACGCGCTCCTTGAGGACGGTGTTGACGACCGGCAGCACGTTCTCGCGCTTGGTGACGCCGACCTTGGCTGCCAGCTCCAGCTGGGCGGCAAGGATCGGCTGCACCGCGGCGTGGCCGAAGAAGATCGCGTCGAGCAGGTCGGCTTCCTGGACCTCGCTGGCGGACCCCTCCACCATCAGGATGGCGTCTTGGCTGGCCGCGATGACGATCTCGAAATCGCTCTTTTCCAGCTCTTCCCAGCTCGGGTTGGCGATGAAGGCGCCGTTCACGCGGCCGACCTTGACGCCGGCGATGGGGCCTGCGAAGGGGACGTCGGAGACCATCAGGGCCGCCGATGCGCCGATCATGGCGAGGATGGCCGGATCGTGGTCGCGGTCAGCCGAGACGACGGTCGCCATGATCTGGGTGTCGTTCAGGAAGTTTTCCGGGAACAGCGGGCGGATCGGGCGGTCGATGAGGCGGCAGGTCAGGGTCTCCGGGTCGGAAGGCCTTCCCTCGCGCTTGAAGAAGGAGCCGGGAATCTTGCCGCCGGCGTAGGCCTTCTCCTGGTAGTTGACGGTCAGCGGGAAGAACCCCTGCCCTTCCTTGGCGGTCTTGGTGGCGACGGCGGTGACCAGCACCATGGTGTCGCCGCTCTTGATCATGACGGCGCCGCTTGCCTGCTTCGCTATCTTTCCGGTTTCGATGATGATGGTTTTGCCGCAGCATTCCGCTTGTACGATCTGTTCCATGTGTTCGGCCTCCGATGTTGCTTCTGGTTGGTGTTGGGGCCGCCGATAAAACAGCCTTGCGCGCGGATCCGCGTGCAGAGCTGTTTTATCCACGTCCCCAACAAAGAAAAGGGCGCAAGGCCCTTACAAATGAAGAAAGTGGAAAAAAGGCAGTACACCCGAAGAGGTATACTGCCCTTTTCTTACCTTCTTATACCGAGTTTCGCGATGATGGCTTTGTACCTTTCCACGTCTTTCTTCTTCAGGTAGTCGAGAAGACCCCTTCTCTGACCGACTATCTTCAACAGCCCGCGACGGCTGTGATGGTCCTTTTTGTGCGTCTTGAAGTGCTCCGTCAGATAGGTGATGCGCTCTGACAGCAGTGCGATCTGCACTTCGGGTGACCCGGTGTCCGTGTCGTGCAATTTGTGTGCATCGACGATCTGTTGTTTCTTTTCCGTTACCAGCATGTAGTTTCCCCCTTCATCCTGCATTTTTTAGTGCTGCACACGTCGAGGTTAAGCCGTGGCAGAATTCGATATCCCCAACTTATACCATAAAAGAGGCTGCGTGTAAAGGACAATACTAGTTGAACACCCGGGACAGGCGCAGCCCTCTGACATTGTCGAAGCGCGCCACTGCGGCCAGGCGCCCCCCGACAAAGAGTCGCACCTGCTCGTCGTGCACAAGACCCTCCAGGGCGGCATCCGGCAGCTCCCCCGCGACCGGTGCGATGCCGTTGGCGAGCCTTCTCCCCCCCTGCTCCGTGAGCTCGAATCCCTTGAGATGGGAGAGCGCCCGGTCCAGCGGAAAGAGGAGCGCGGCGGGGTCCGCGCAGGCGCGCAGCTCCTCTATGCCGATCGCCTCGTTCTCCAGGAAGAGGCCGCTTTGGGTGCGGCGCAACTCCAGCAGGTGGGCGCCGCAGCCAAGCGCCTCGCCGATGTCGCAGGCGAGCGTCCGGACGTAGGTGCCGCGCGAGCAGCGCACCGTGAAGGCCGCCTCGGGAAGCTTGATCCAGTCGAAGCATAGCGAGTGGATCTCCACCTCGCGCGGCTCGCGCTCGACCTCCACCCCCTGGCGCGCCATCTTGTACAGCGGCACCCCGCCCTGCTTCAGGGCGGAGAACATGGGGGGAAGCTGGGAGAGTTTCCCGGTGAACCGCTTCGCCACCTGTATCAGGTCGCAGGGGGCGAGAGTCGACCAGTCCCGCTCGCTCAGCACCCGCCCGGTCAGGTCCTGGGTGTCGGTGGAGACCCCCAGCCGCAGCACGGCCTGGTACTCCTTGACGGATTCGTCCAGGAACTGGATGGCCTTGGTCCCCTCGCCCAGCGCGACCGGCAGCACGCCGGTGGCAAAGGGGTCCAGGGTGCCGGTGTGCCCCACCTTCTTCTGCCCGACGGCCCGCCGCACCATGGCGACGATGTCGTGCGAGGTGACGCCGACCGGCTTGTCGATCACGAAAAAACCGTCCAGCATCAGGGCGCCGCACCCAGGCGGCCCGCCTCCAGGCGGTCGAACACCAGAGCCTTCACCTCGGCGAGGCTCCCCTTGATGACGCACCCCGCGGCGTTGCGGTGCCCGCCGCCGCCGAAGGTGGCGGAGATGGCGGAGACGTCGACCTTCCCCTTGCTCCGGAAACCGACCTTGAACTCCCCTTCCTTGAGCTCGCGGAACAAAAGCGCCACCTGCACCCCACGGATCTTGCGGGGGAAGTTGATGAACCCGTCGGTAAGCTCGGCGCAGCCGCCGGTCTGGCGGTACATCTCCTGGGTGACGGTGAGGGAGGCGTACTCCCCGGAGGGGGAGATGGTGAGGTCGGTGAGGGCGAGGGCGAGCAGGGTGATCTTCTCCCGGGGCTCGCTCTCGTAGAGGTTCTCCGAGACGTCCCACGGCTTCACGCCGCAGGCGATCATCTCGCCCGCGATGAGGAACGATTCCGGGTTGGCGTTGGAGTAGTGGAAGCTCCCGGTGTCGGAGAGCACCGCCGTGTAGATGCAGAGCGCCGTCGGGAAATCCACCCGGTCGCCGCGCGCTCTTATGATCCGGTAGATGAGCGCCGCGGTGGCGCAGGCCGTCGGGTCGATCAGGTTATGCACCCCGAAGTTCTCGCAGCCCAGGTGGTGGTCGATGTTGATGAAGCGGGCGATACGCTTTGAGGTGGTGATTGCCTTGCCGGCCCGGCGGAACTCCCCGATGTCGAGCACGAAGCAGACCTCGAAGTCGCGGTCCGGCAGCTCGTGGAGCGCCTGGTCGGCCATGGGGAGGAAGGCGCAGTTCTCGGGGACGGGATCGCACAGGTAGATCGTGACATCCTTGCCGAGAGCAGTAAGGTAGTTGGCGAGCGCCAGCGTGGAGCCGATGGCATCGGCGTCCGGACCTTCGTGGCTGGTGATCAGGAAAGAGGAGTTGCCTTCAATTTCTGCCAGTATCTCAGGTATTATCGCCGTCATCCTTTGCGCCTATCTCCTTCAGGATCGATTCGATGTGATAGCCGTACTCGACGGAGCTGTCGTACTTGAAGTGGATGTCCGGGGTGCAGCGCAACTTGAGCGCCTGGCCCAGCTCCTTCTTTATGAAGCCGCGCGCGGAGTTGAGACCCGTTTCGGTCGCCTTCTTCTCCTCGTCGCTCCCTATCACCGTAAAGAACACGGTGGACTGCCGCAGGTCGGTGGTGAGCTTCACCCCGGTGATGGTGACAAAGCCGATGCGCGGGTCCTTGAGACCCTTGATGAGTAGCTCGGATACGATCTTGTGGATCGCCTCGGCCACCTTGTCTGAACGTTTTACCATGACGTACTGTACTCTCTTTGGTGGGTAAAAAGAAACCTGATCAGTGCCGGACCGCAGCATTCTCAGGTTCAGGTTAAGGTTGAGGTGCCTACCGGCCCCCTCCCCCCGCCAGGGGGAGGACAGCCCCCCATCCCCACCCCGACCCTCCCCTTGAAGGGGAGGGGGAGCTGGCAAGGGGGGGCGGGAGGAAAGCCACAATTACAGCTTGCCGGCGAACTTCTCCATCTCGAAGCACTCGATGATGTCGCCGATCTTGATGTCGTTGTAGTTCTCCAGCGAGATGCCGCATTCGTAGCCGGTCGCCACATCCTTCACGTCGTCCTTGAAACGGCGCAGGCTGGAGAGCTTCCCCTCGAAGACCACCATGTTGTCGCGCAACAGGCGGACCTGGGCGTTTCTGACGATCTTGCCGTCGGTGACGTAGGAACCGGCCACCATGCCGTGCTTGGGTACCGAGAAGGTCTCCCTGATCTCGGCGCGCCCCAGGAACTTCTCCTTGAAGGTAGGCTCCAGGAGCCCTTCCATCGCCTTCTTGATGTCGTCCACCGCGTCGTAGATGATGTTGTAGAGCCGGACGTCGACCCCTTCCTTCTCGGCGAGTGCCGCGGCCTTGACTTCGGGACGCACGTTGAAGCCGAGGATGATGGCGTTGCTGGCGCTTGCCAGGTTGACGTCGGTCTCGGTGATGGCGCCGACGGAGGCGTGCAGCACGTTGAGCCTGATGGCAGCGGTGGAGAGCTTTCTGAGCGACTCGGCCACGGCCTCCACGGAACCCTGCACGTCGCCCTTGACGATCGCGTTCAGGTCCTTCACCTCGCCCTTCTGGATCTTCTCGTAGAGCTGCTCCAAAGAGAGCTTGCTGTGCTTGGCGAGTTCCGTCTCGCGCAGCTTGATCTGGCGGTGGGTCGCGATCTCCTTGGCCTGCTTCTCGTCGGCCATGGCGATGAAGGTGTCACCCGCATCGGGTACCCCGGTGAAACCGATAACCTCGACAGGCACGGCGGGCCCAGCCGCGAGGATCTTCTCGCCGCGGTCGTTCTGCATGGCGCGGACACGTCCGTAATGGACCCCGGCGACGAAGTAGTCGCCACCCTTCAGGGTTCCTTCCTGGACCAGGACCGTGGCAACCGGGCCGCGTCCCTTGTCCAGCTTCGCCTCGACGATGGTGCCGCGCGCCGCCTTGTCCGGGTTCGCCTTCAGTTCCAGGACGTCGGCCTGCAAAAGGACCATCTCCAGCAGGGACTCGAGGTTGATCCGCTTCTTGGCGGAGACTTCCACGAAGATGGTCTCGCCGCCCCACTCTTCCGAGATCAGGCCGAACTCCATCAGTTCCTGCTTGACCTTGCCGGGACTTGCATCCGGCTTGTCGATCTTGTTGATGGCGACGATGATCGGCACTCCGGCCGCCTTGGAGTGGTTCACCGCCTCGCGGGTCTGCGGCATGACGCCGTCGTCCGCGGCAACCACCAGGATGACGATGTCGGTCACCTTGGCGCCGCGGGCGCGCATCGCGGTGAACGCTTCGTGGCCCGGGGTGTCGAGGAAGGTGATCTTGCGGCCGTTCAGCTCGACGTCGTAGGCGCCGATGTGCTGGGTGATGCCGCCCGCCTCCCCTGCGATGACGTTCGCTTCGCGGATCGCGTCCAGAAGCGAGGTCTTGCCGTGGTCGACGTGGCCCATGATGGTGACGACCGGCGGCCTCTTCTGCAGGGATTCCGGCGCATCCGGCTCCGCTTCCAGCATCTCGTCCACGTCGAGCGCCACGTTTTCGATCTCGTAGCCGAAATCGGTGGCCAGGAGGCTCGCGGTGTCGAAGTCCAGCGGATGGTTGATGGTCGCCATGACGCCCATCTTCATGAGCGCGCGGATCAGGTCGGTCGCCTTGATCCCCATGCGCTTGGCGAGCTCGCCCACGGTGATGGACTCGGTGATCTTGATGATTCGCTTGATCGCCTTGGGGACCGTGATCTCCGTCTTCTTGCCGATCTGAACCTTCTCGACGAAGCGCTTCTTCCCTTTCCCGGTGCGGGGACCCGGCTCGAAGACGCGCTCGCGCTTGTCCAGGAGGTCAGGCTTCTTGAAGACTTCCTTCTTCTTGGCTACCGGAGTCCCCTTCTTGCCGGCCTTGGCAAAGTCGGTGGCGGGGGCAGGCATCGCCTTGCGCCCCTTCCTGCGCTCTTCGGCCAGTGCCGCGTTGGGATCTGCCGGAGCCAGGGGCGCCGGGCGGTCGGGACCGCGGGGCGGCCCGGAAGGCCTTTCACCAGGGCGGCTGGGTGCGGGGCGCTCGCCGGGGCGCGCGGGGCCGCCCGCCGGGCGGGGTGCGCCGGGGCGGGGCGCCGGGCGCTCGGTGCCGGGGCGCTCGACGCCGCGCGGCATGCCGGGGCGGGGTGCCGGACGGTCGGAACCGGGTGCGGTACGCTGGTATTCCCTGCGCTCGGCGGGGCGCTGAGCCGGGATGGGAATCTCCACGCGGCCGAGAATCTTGGCACGGGTAGGTGTTGCCTTGTCCGGTTCCTCCTCGGCCCGGGCCGGGGCGGCGGTCTGGACCGGCGCAGCCGGAGCGGCTGCCGCGGGGGCGCCGGCCTTGCCCGCTTCGGCGGGTTTGGGAGCTTCGGCGGCGGGAACAGCCGGGGCAGCAGCCGGAGCGGCAGGGGCAGCCTGCGCGGCCGGCTCTGCAGAAGCGGCCGGAGCGACCGGAGGCGTCACGGCGGCAGGGGCGGCCGGGGCCGGCTTGGCGGCGGGGGCAGCGGGGGCGGCCTGGGCCGGAGGCGCAGCCGGCGCGGGCTTGGGTACCGGGGCGGCCTCTATGATGATGGCAGCCTTCATGGGCTCCCGTACCGGCTTGAGCGGCTTCGGCTCTTCGATCTCTTCCTTGGCGGCGGGAGCGGCCTGGACTGCGGGCGCCTCCTTGGTGGCCTCGACCGGAGCGGGCTCAGCAGGCGTCGCTTCGACTTCCGCCACTTTGGCGCGGCGGCGGATGAGAGTGGGCTTGACGCGGACTTCTTCCTGGGAAGGATCTTTGTGGTGTGTCTGCGCAGGGGCGGACAGTGCCTTGACATCCGCTTCTTCAATAACTGCCATATGGTTTGTTACCGGCACGCCGAGGGCTGCCAACCTTGCCATAAGCTCTTTATTATCGATCCCCATCTGCTGCGCCAGCTCATATACGCGGGTTTTGCTCATCTACTCACGCTCCTCCTCAAAGAAGTTCCTGTACTTTTCCATTTCCAGACGTATCGACCCAATGAAGCCACTGTCAAGGACAGCCAGAACGCTCCTGAGCTCTTTTCCAATCAGTTCCCCAAGACGTTCCTTGGTGAACAGGGCCATGCAGACAACCCCTTTGAGTTTTGCTACAGCGCGAAATTTCTCGCCAATATCAGTTGAGATGTCGTTGGCGATAATCAGTATGCCTACGCCACCATGTTTAAGCTTGTCCAGCACCTGGTCCGAACCCGAGGCGATCTTCCCCCCCTTGTTCGCCAGGCAGAGGTAGCCGGCGATGCGCTCCTCGAGTTTCTCAGTCACCTGCCGCACCAGGACTTCGGCCTCGGCCCCGAGCACCTCGCCCTTGAATCCCCGGCTGAACTGCTTTTTCTGCGCGGCGCGGGTCAGGCAGGCACCCTTCCAGCAGGTGTACACGCCACGCCCCGGAAGCTTCTGCTGCAGGTCCGGCACGACGGTGCGGTCCGGCGCCAGGACGAAACGAAGCAGGCTCCGCTTGTCCTTCACCTCGCGGCAGGCCAGGCAGCTTCTCTGGGGGTCACCCTTGGGCATAAAGCTCAGACCTTCTCCGCATCGGCATCGGCATCGGCTTCGACCTCGGTCGCCGCTTCGGCGGCAACCTCGGCTTCCGCGCCGCCCTCGACTTCAGGCTCGCCTGCTTCGGTGAATTCCGCATCGGACTCGACATCGGACTCGACCTCGGACTCTGTACCGGCCTCGGCAGCCGCGGCGGCTTCGGCCTCGGCTTCCTCCTCCCCTTCGGTGCCGTCATACGAGGCGAACTGCAGCAGCTCGGCCTCCGCCATGCGGGTCTCGCTCTTGATGTCGATCTTCCAGCCGGTCAGCTTGGCGGCGAGCCGCACGTTCTGGCCGCGCTTGCCGATGGCGAGCGAGAGCTGGTCGTCGGCCACGATGACTTCCATGGCGTAATCCTCGTCGTCTACGTACACCTTGGAGACGACCGCGGGCGCCAGGGCGTTGCAGGCGAAGCGGGCGATGTCCTCGGACCAGGGGATGATGTCGATCTTCTCGCCGCGCAGCTCGGAGACCACGTTCTGGACGCGGCTGCCGCGCATGCCGACGCAGGCACCGACCGGGTCGACATCGGAGTCGTGCGAGTAGACGGCGATCTTCGCCCGCCCGCCCGGCTCGCGCACCACGTTCTTGATCTCGACGATCCCCTCGGCGATTTCCGGGACCTCGGCCTCGAACAGCTTGGCGAGCATGGTGGGATGGGTGCGGGAGAGCAGGATCTGCGGCCCCTTGGTGGTCATCCTGATTTCGGTGATGAGCGCCTTGACACGGTCGCCCTGGCGGTACACCTCGCGCGGGGCCTGCTCCTTGTGCGGCAGCAGCGCCTCGGCGCGGCCCAGGTCGACGATCAGGTCGCCCTTCTCGAAGCGGCGCACCACCCCGTTGACGATCTCACCCTGGCGCTCCATGAACTCGTTGAAGATCGTCTCACGCTCCGCCTCGCGGACCCGCTGGATGATCACCTGCTTGGCGGTCTGCGCCGCGATCCGGGAGAATCCGCTGGCGTCCATCTTCATGCCGATGGAGTCGCCGACCTCGACGTCCGGGTCCTCTTCGCGGGCCTCATCGAGCTCGATCTCGCGGTAGGAGTCCTGTACCTCGTCCACGACGGTAACGAACTCAAACAGCTCTACCTCGCCGATTTCGGCATTGTAGTGAGCTTCCAGATCGCGGGTATTGCGAAACTTCTTATTGGCAGCGGTAAGGACGGCCTGTTCCAGCGCCTCCAGCACGATACTCTTATCGATACCCTTCTCTTTGACGATCTGGTCAATGGTATGCTTGAGGTTAAAGCTCGTTTCCACGTCACGGTCTCCTTCGACTCTCTGATATTTTCAATTCAAAAGCGCTAGAATTCAAACTCGAGGTTGGCCTTGGCCACCTTTTCCAGCGGGATGCGGGCGTGCTGCCCTTCCTTCAGATCGATGCCGACAACTCCGTCCTCGATGCCGACCAGCGTACCGAGGAAGCTCTTGCGCTTGTTGCCCGCTTCGTCGGCGAGCGCCTCGAAGGTTCTGATCTTGACCAGGTGGCCCAGGAAGCGCTGGTAATCGGCGGCCTTTTTGAGCGGCCGGCAGATGCCCGGCGAGGAGACCTCGAGGGTGTAGTGCTCCGGCAGGAAATCCTCCACGTCGAGGATGTCGGAGAGCTCCCTACTGACAGACGAGCAGTCATCCAGGGTGATGCCACCCTCCTTCTCCAGGAACAGGCGAACCACCATGTCCCGTCCTTCACGCTTGTACTCGAGATCCACCAGGCCCATGCCCAGCGGCGCAACGATCTGTTCGGCGATCTCAGTCAGTCTTGCTAGCGCATCCACTTTGGCCATATTTTACGTTTTCCAATAAAAAAAGTGAGCCGGAGGAGCTCACTTTTGAGTGAACATTAACATGTGACCCAATATTTATCATGGATACAGGCTTTATGCAAGCGCTTTTTTTTGCAAAACTTCCCGATTTACGGCCTTCTCAGGCCAGATAATGGGCGCCACAGCCGGGTTTGCCCGACCGGCTTTTGCGCTGCCGGCCGCGTCATCGTACTTGCGGAGCGACCTTTGTTTCCCCTTCCTCAAGGTCGGATCATTCCGGCACTGAGCGCTCCGGCCCTGGAGCATGATGGGTGACCAATAGCGCGGTGTCATGACCTCAGCGGCTTTCAGTGTCCTCGATCGCATAGTGGGCGTAATGCGTATCGGTCGTGTGTTTGTACCCCGGGAAAATGGCGGCGGCGCACAGGTTCAGCAACGGATCGGTAAAACCGTTCAGAAAGGCATAATTTCTGTTGTCTTCCAGGTGATGGCGCGCATGGTGGCGTTTGGGCAGCAGCACCCACGACTTTGCGAGAAACATCGACAGGGCAGAGTCCGAACTGTGACACAAATAATGTGACACCTCTGCGACGGACGACAGTATCCCCACATAGACGAGCAGATGCAATGCCACGGGGCGCGCCTGCAACAAGCCAAGCGATAGATAGACGGCTAAGAGGTACCCGACCAGCCATACTTTCGACCCCGATTCGTTGAAATACACCACGACCAGGTTGTGTTTTTTATACTGCATGACCTTGTGATGCAGGTGGAAATTTGCGATAAAGGGTCCGAAGATCGAATCGTAGCGGTCATTGTTGTCCATCAGCATATGAACCACACCGTTTATAAAGTCAGTGATGAAGAAAGCCAGCACCAGGGAAGCTGCCTGCCAGGCAACGCCTATCGACTGAGGCCATACCATGCACAAAAGGTATATCTGCAGTGAGACATTTGCGAAGGAGACCATTTTGTTGACTACCTGGTAACGGCTCAGAGTTTGATAGCGCACCATTGCGCTATTAAATTGAATTTGTTTGGCGGACGGCTCCAATGCGACGGTCTCCTGCTTCAGTATTTTCAAGTCAGAGCCCGGGAATCCGACATTCTCTGGCCATTACATGGTCGGCGCCGGTTGGACCTTGTTTCAGCAATCGGACGTCGTTCCGGCTGGGAACTTGGCCTTTTGCCGGTCTGCAGAATTTTTAGACGGCAGGTATCGTCACAGCTCGGCGAGTGGAGTCAGCTGCTTCCTCGCGCAGCAGACCAGTTGCACCCTCCATTCTTAAGCCTTGGACTGGAAATATGCAACACGAAGTTATCCCGGACCGAGCTATCGCTTCACTTTTCGTCCTTTAACTGCTATATATTGAGGCTGTGCCAGCTGGCAAACTACACTTCGAGGAAAGAGAATCGACCATGAAATATATCAGCACCCGGGGCAACATAGCAGCGATTGGTTTCAAGGACGCCGTCATGATGGGGCTCGCCACGGATGGAGGTCTCATCCTGCCGGAGAGCATCCCCCAGCTTGCCCCGGAAACCGTGGCTGCCTGGGCGAAGCTTCCCTACCGCGAGCTCGCCTTCAACGTCATCTCCCTTTTTGCCACTGACATCCCCAAGGCGGATCTCAAGGAGCTGATCGATCGCTCCTACGCAAGCTTCAACCACGAGGAGACCACTCCCCTGGTCAGGAAGGACGGCGTCTACATCCTGGAGCTCTTCCACGGTCCGACGCTCGCCTTCAAGGACGTCGCCCTGCAGCTGCTGGGGAACCTCTTCGAGTACCTGCTGAAGGAGCGCGGCCAGAAGATGAACATCCTGGGCGCCACCTCGGGCGATACCGGTTCTGCCGCCATCGCCGGCGTGCGCGGCAAAGAGAACATCAACATCTTCATCCTGCATCCCCACCTGAAGACCTCCCCGATCCAGGAGCGGCAGATGACGACGGTGCTGGACGCCAACGTGCACAACATCGCTGTCAAGGGAACCTTCGACGACTGCCAGGAGATCGTCAAGTCGCTGTTCAACGACCTCCCCTTCAAGGAGGAGTACGCCCTGGGCGCCGTGAACTCCATCAACTGGGCGCGGGTGCTGGCCCAGGTGGTGTACTATTTCTACGCCTGGGGGCGCCTGCCCGAGCCCGAAGAGGTGACTTTCGCCGTTCCGACCGGCAACTTCGGCGACATCTTCGCGGGCTACCTGGCCAAGCGCATGGGGCTCCCCATCAAGAAGCTGCTGCTGGCCACCAACGAGAACAACATCCTGAGCCGCTTCGTCTCCAGCGGCGACTACTCGCTGGGCGAGGTGGTGCAGACCGTCTCCCCTTCCATGGACATCCAGCTCGCCTCCAACTTCGAGCGCTATCTCTTCTACCTCTACGACGAGAATCCGCAACGGGTCCGGGACGCCTTCGCCGAGCTGCGCCAGACCGGCCGGATCGCCTTCTCCGCCCGGGAAATGGAGCGCGTGCAAAGCGAGTTCCTGTCCTGTTCGGTCGGCGAGCGGGAGACCCTGGAGACCATAGCGGCGTTTTACCGGGAGACCGGCTACACCCTCGACCCGCACACCGCGGTCGGTGTGCACGGCGCCCTGCAAAGCGTCACCGACGGCTCCGGCGTCATCTGCCTCGCCACGGCGCACCCCGCCAAGTTCGGCGCGGCGGTGGAGAAGGGAACCGGCTTCCCGACCACCCTCCCCCCCCAGCTGGCTGCCCTGGAGGGTCTGGAGGCCCGTTGCGAGATCATGGAGGCGGACCGGGAGCAGATAAAGAGCTTCCTGCAAGCAAAGGCCCGCTAGGGGCCATTGCCTGCAGCTCAACACTCCCGCTCGCCAGAGGGGGGGAGTGTTCACTTCCGACCGGTCCAATCGGTCGGATGGTAATCAGTCCGACAGGTCGGATCGGACCGATCAAAAACGCCGTGGATGGCGCTCAGGAAAGCGATGCTACTCGACTGGAACCAAATAGACACCGTGCTGCTGGACATGGACGGCACCCTTCTGGACCGGCATTTCGACGACCACTTCTGGCTGGAGCACGTGCCCAAGCGCTATGCGCAAAAGTACGCCATACCTGTTGATGCAGCCAAGGAGCGGCTCTACCGGCTGTTCGACTCCCAGGAGAACACCCTCAACTGGACCGACATCGACTACTGGTCCGACCAACTCGGCCTCGACATCCCGGTACTGAAGCAAGAGGTGGACCACCTGATCGCGGTGCACCCCTTTGTCATCGAGTTCCTTCTGTTCCTGCGCCAGCACGGCAAGGGGATCTACCTGGTGACCAACGCGCACGGCAAGACACTCGAACTCAAGATGCGCCGGACCCGCATCGGCCCCTACTTCGACGGCATCGTCTCGGCACACGACCTGGGGCTTCCCAAGGAGGAACCCGCCTTTTGGGGAAAGCTGCAGGAGAGGGTCCCCTTTGTCCCCGCACGCACCATGCTGGGCGAGGACAGCGTGACCAATCTGGAAACGGCGCGGCTCTTCGGCATCGGCTACCTGATCCATGTCGGGCGCTTCAGCTCGCAGGCGGCACCCGCCGTATCCCAGGACTTCACCACGATCGACTTCTTCAGTGAACTGCTCCCCTGCGACGCCACCCTGACCGTGACCATCCAGGGGCCGCTACCGGGCGCCTGAATGGAACAATCCGTGTTTCTTCAATAGGTCGTACAGGGTGGACCTGCTCACCTCGAGCAGTTCGGAGGCCTTGACGAGGTTCCCCCCGCTGGCGCCCACCGCGGCGCTGATCACCTTGCGCTCCACGCGGTCGCGCGCCTCCTTCAAGGTCGGAGTCCGCGTCGGCGCGCTCTCCTCCCGCGCAGTTTCCTCCCCGGAGAGACCGAGTTCTCTCGGCTCCAGAAGCGGACCGTCGCTCATGATCACCCCCCTCTGCACCCTCCCTTCGAGTTCCCGCACGTTACCGGGCCAGGGATGGGACTCCAGGCAAGCGACGGCCGCGGCGCTGAAGCCCCGGGCCTTCCCGCTGCAGGCCTGCGTATACCTTCTCAGAAAGAGATGCGCCAGCAGCATGATGTCATCTCCCCGCGCCCTGAGCGGCGGGAGCTCCAGGGTGATCACCGATATCCGGTAGTAAAGGTCCTCCAGCAGCTGTCCGGCGCGCATCGCCTGCGCGAGTTCCGCACTGGTCGCGCAAATCAGCCTGGTGTCGATCTCGACCCCCTCTGCACTGCCGAGCTTGGGCAGCCTCTTTTCCTGCAGGAAGCTGAGCAGCCTCAGCTGCAGCTGGTGCGGCATTTCTGCCGGCTCGTCCAGGAAGAGGGTCCCTTTGCGGGCATGCTCGATCTTGCCGGGAACCGGGCTGAGCCTGGCGCAGCCAGCACCCGGCTCCCAGCCGAAGAGCTCGAAATCCAGCTGCTCCTTCGCGATGGCTCCGCACTTGATCGGCACGAAGGGGGCGTTGGCGCGCGAGCCGAGCGACTTGATGGTGCGGGCCACCAGCTCCTTGCCGGTACCGCTCTCTCCCGTGATCAGCACCGGGACATCCGAGGCGGCCACCATCTGGACGGCGGCAAAGAGCCGCTGCATGGCGCCGCACTGGCCGACGATCCCCTCCACCCCCCTGCCCCTCTCCTCCAGCGTCTCCCTGAGCTGGCGGCGTTCCTCCTCCAGTCCGCTCGATTGGAAGGCGCGGCGGATGACCAGCTTCAGCTCGGCCGAGTTGACGGGCTTTTGGTAGAAGTCATAGGCCCCGCAACGCAGGGCACGATGTGCCGACTCCCGGTCTCCACTGCCGGTCAACACCACCACCTTGGTATCCGGCTGACTGGCCAGCATCCATTCCAGGCAGCGAAAGGCCTCCGAGTCGCCTGGGTGCGACGCCAGGCCAAGGTCGAGGGTGACCACCTTGGGGGAAAATTTTAGGAACTGCTCCTTGGCCTGCTCATAATCGGCCCCTTGGAGAACGGTGTAGTCGTTGCCAAGTTCCCCGCAGAGCTGGTTGCGTATAGCTTCCGTGTCATCGATGATGAGCAGGTTTTTCATGGCGGTTCCGATTTAATTTATATTTTCTAATTTTCTGCTAGTATTTCTACCCCACCACCTCCCCTTTGTCAAGACGCCTCCCCCTCGATTCGTGCTCCTTCCCCCGCCCCCTCCCCGGAGTCGGGAAGCCCGAAAGCGGACCCCGGCAAACCAAAGGTTCATGAAAACCGCGCCAGGGAGCGGTCCCTCTTTCTTGACAGCCCGCGCCCCATCGGTTACTATCGGAGGCATACCTGTGAAATTATTGAAAAACTGCTGAACGACTTCAGGAGAAACCTATGAGCCACGACCTCACCTGGGATACCACCCCGCTCTATCCTTCCACATCTTCTCCCGAACTTGCCGGCGCCTTTGCCGAGGGGACCGCTCAGGTTGCCTCCTTCAGGGAGCGCTATCGGGAGAAGGTCGCCGGGCTGTCGGCAGACGAGCTGCTGGAGGCGCTGCGGGGCTATGAGACGCTTCAGGAGCTGCTGGTCAAGCCCCAGCTCTACGCGCACCTGCTCTTTGCGGCGGACAGCGAAAGCGACGAGCACAAGCGGCTCTCGCAGAAGTCTGCCGAGTTCGGAAACCTCATGGGAAGGGAGCTACTCTTCTTCGACCTGGAGATCATCCAGATGGACGAGGAGGCGTTCGCTCCCCTGCTGGGGGACGTCCGGCTCGCGCCCTACCGGCACTTTCTGGAGGCCCTGCGCATCTTCCGACCCCACACCCTGAGCGAGCGGGAGGAGAGCCTGCTGTCCCAGAAGGGGCTCACAGGAGTGCAGGCGTTTTGCCGCCTCTTCGACGAGGTCTCCGCCTCCCTGCGCTACCGTCTCGAGATCGACGGGGAGGAGCGCGAGCTCACCGGCGAAGAGCTTCTGGCGCTGCTGCACCATCCCGATGCGGGGCTCCGGGAGCGGGCCTTCAGCACCTTCCTGAAGCGCCACCAGGAACACGAAATCCTTTTTTCCGCCGTCTTCAACAACGTGGCGCTGGACCACTCCCAGGACCTGGAATTGAGGAATTACAGCCATCCGATGGAGCCGACCAACCTCGGCAACGAGATCCCCACCCCGGTCGTCGAGAGCCTGATGCGGGTGTCCGAAGCCAACTACCCGTTGGCCCAGGAGTATTTCAGGATCAAGGCGAAGCTGCTCGGGATGGAGCGGCTCAAGAACTGCGACGTGTACGCTCCTCTCAACGACAGCGGCAGGAAGTACAGTTTCGAGGAGGCGCGCGCCATGGTGGTTCGGGCCTACGGGGGGTTTTCTGAGGAGATGGCCCGGATGGCGGACTCGTTTTTTACCGAGCGCAGGGTAGACGTGCTGCCGCGTCCCGGCAAGAGCGGTGGCGCGTTCTGCATGGGGATGACCCCGTCGCTCCCCCCGTATCTGCTGTTGAATTTCACCGGGAACCTGCGCGACGTCTCCACCATCGCGCACGAGGTGGGTCATGGTATCCACTACCTGCTGGCGCAGGGCCAGACCATGCTCAACTACCATCCGCCGCTGCCGCTGGCCGAGACCGCGTCAGTTTTCGGTGAGATGCTCTTGACCCGGCATCTGCTGGAGCATGAGACCGACCGGGAAGTCAAAAAGTCGCTGCTTTGCGCCAAGATCGAGGACATCATAGCGACCACCTTCCGGCAGAACGTCCTCACCAGGTTCGAGGAGCGCATGCACCTGGAACGGAAGAACGGTCTTTTGACCGCGAACCAGCTGTGCGACCTCTGGTGGGAGGAGAACGGCAAGCTGTACAGTGATGCGGTAGAGATGATAGAGCCGTACCGTTTCGGCTGGAGCTACATATCCCATTTCATACATGCGCGTTTTTACTGCTACTCGTACACCTGCGCCGAGTTGTTGGTGCTCTCGCTCTACCAGCTCTACCTGAAGGAGCGTGAGAGCTTCATCCCGATCTACCGCGGCATCCTGGCGGACGGCGGTTCCAAGCTCCCTGCCGACACCCTGGAGCCTGCCGGGATAACGCTGAGCGACCCGAGTTTCTGGCAAAACGGCTACGACCTGCTGAGGGACCTGATCCAGGAGCTGAAAACGCTGCTCTAGCCGGCCGCGCGCGGGCAGGTGGTGCTTGCCCTCTGATCAGTCCGATCAGCGCTAGAGCAACCATCAGTGCAGCGCCCTTGATCAGTCCGATCGGTCCGATCCGACAGATCGGTCCGATGAAAAGACCAACCCACCAAACAAGAAGGCCCGCCGGTGAAAACCGGCGGGCCTTTTATGTGTGCAACTGACTGCAGGTGATTATTTGTAGGCAGCGATCTCGTCGAACTGGAGGTACTTGTAGATCTTCTCCTTGTTCGGCTCGACCCTCTCATTGTACTGCTGTAGGAACTCGGCGGGGGTCGGAAGCTTGCCGAGGTTGACGGTGACAGCCCCGAGCTCTGCGGAACCCAGGAACACCTTGGCTCCGTTGCCGATCCTGTCGTCGAAGTTACGGGTCGAGGTGGAGAACATGTTCACCCCGTCCGGCACGCGAGCCTGGTTACCCATGCAGAGCGAGCAGCCCGCGATCTCGACCCGGGCGCCCACGGCGCTGTAGATGGAGAAGTACGCCTCGTCCTTGAGCTGCACCTGATCCATGCGGGTCGGGGGGCAGATCCAGGTGCGGATCGACGGGTTGAACTTCTTGCCCCTCCAGATCTCGCCTGCGGCGCGGAAGTGCCCGATGTTGGTCATGCAGGAACCGAGGAACACGTCCTGGATCGGGGTGCCGGCGACTTCGGAGAGGATCTTGACGTCGTCCGGGTCGTTCGGGCAGCAGAGGATCGGCTCGGTGATCTCGGCCAGGTCGATCTCGATGACGGCGGCGTATTCGGCGTTGGCGTCGGCTTCCAGCAGCTTGGGAGCCTTGAGCCACTCCTCGACGGCGTCGATGCGCTTCTGCAGGGTGGTGGCGTCCTGGTACCCTTCCGCGATCATCTTGCGCATCAGTGCCGCGTTGGAACGCAGGTACTTGGCGACGGATGCCTCGGAGAGCTTGATGCAGCCGGCTGCGGCGCTGCGCTCGGCGGCGGCGTCGGTCAGCTCGAAGGCCTGCTCGACGGAGAGCTCGGGGAGACCTTCCATCTCGAGAATGCGGCCGTTGAAGATGTTCACCTTGTTCTTCTTGGGCACGGTGAGGAGCCCCTGCTTGATGGCCCAAAGCGGAATCGCGTTCACGGCGTCGCGCAGGGTGATGCCGGGGTTGAACTTCCCTTTGAAGCGGACCAGCACGCTCTCAGGCATGTCCAGCGGCATGAAGCCGAGGGCGCCGGCGAAGGCGACCAGGCCGGAGCCTGCCGGGAAGGAGATCCCGATCGGGAAGCGGGTGTGGGAGTCGCCGCCGGTGCCGACGGTGTCGGGGAGCAGCAGGCGGTTCAGCCAGGAGTGGATGACGCCGTCGCCCGGCTTCAGGGGCACGCCGCAGCGGTCGATGATGAACTGCGGGAGGGTCTTGTGCATGGCAACGTCAGCCGGCTTCGGATAGGCTGCGGTGTGGCAGAAGGACTGCATGAACATCGGAGCCAGGAACTTGAGGCAGGCGAGCTCTTTCAGTTCGTCGGCGGTCATGGGACCGGTGGTGTCCTGGGAGCCGACCGTGGTCATGGCGGGCTCGCATGCGGTGCCCGGCAGGATGCCGGCCACGCCGCAGGCCTTGCCGACCATCTTCTGGGCCAACGAGTAGCCCTGGCCAGCCTTGGGTACCGGGTTGACCGGCAGGGTGAAGACGTCGGTCGGCGCCATCCCCAGCGCCTTCCTGGCGCGGTCGGTGAGGGCACGGCCGATGATCAGCGGAATCCTGCCGCCGGCGCGGAACTCGTCGGAGAGGGTGTTCGGGGCGATGGTGAAGCTGGAGAGCAGCTCGCCGGCCTCGCTCTTGATCTCGCCCTTTTTGGAGTCGATGACGATGACGTCGCCGGTCTTCATCTTGGTGACGTCGGTCTTGATCGGGAACGCGCCGGAGTCCTGGGCGGTATTGAAGAAGATCGGGGCGATGACGGAGCCGATGATGATGCCGTCCCTTCTCTTGTTGGGAACCGCCGGGATGTCCTGGCCGATGGCCCAGAGCACGGAGTTGCAGGCGGATTTCCTGGAGGAACCGGTGCCGACCACGTCGCCCACGAAGGCCACCTGGAATCCGTCGGCCCTGAACTTGGCGATGGTCTCCAGACCGTCCGGGAAGCGGGTCTTGCCCATGGCCAGAGCGTGCAGCGGGATGTCGGGGCGGCTCCAGGCGTCGCCTGCCGGGGAGAAGTCGTCGGTGTTGATCTCGCCCTCGACCTTGTACACCTTGACCTTGACGGTTTCGGGGAGACCAGCTTTGGAGGTGAACCACTCGGCGTTAGCCCAGGACTCCACGACCTTCTTGGCGGAGGCGTTGCTCTTGGAGAGTTCCAGCACTTCGTCGAAGGCGTCATACACGAGCGTGATGCCCGAAAGTGCGGTCACTGCAGCCTCGGCCAGGTCGGCGTCTTTGAGCGCCGCGACCAGCGGGGCCACGTTGTAGCCGCCCAGCATGGTGCCGAGGATCTGCACGGCGTCCTTTTTGGAGACCAGCGGGGACTTGATGGAACCGGCTACGATGCCGGCGAGGAAAGCTGCCTTAACCTCGGCCGAGGGGTCAACACCCGGGGAAACCCTCTCCTTGAGGAGTTCCAGCAGGAACGCTTCCTTGCCAGCGGGGGGAGCCTCCAGGAGTTTGCAAAGGCCTGCGGTCTGCTCCGGGTCGAGCGGTTTGGCAGGAATTCCGAGTGCCGTTCTTTCAGCCTCTTGCTTCAGGTATGCTTCGATCATGATCCCTCCTCCAGATATTTTAACAACGATTTACGGCAGTTATGAGGATACAGCATGAACCGGCGGACGTCGCTTCAACGGATACTGTATACAGTTTTTGACACGCTTTGTCAATTGCTGAAATGGTCCTGGGCGGGGAATTTTCCTTAGCAGGGAACCTAGTTACCTCGCCAAGTTCCGGCGGCCCGGCGCTCGCGGCTCAGAGGTTTCTGCGGCACCGGATGGGAGGAGTCTCATCGGACCGGAGGGGGGACGTGCCCTAGAAGGGTGCGCAAGGTGCAGATCATCGGCAGAGCGGGGTGAGAGAGCGTTCGGTCCCCCCTGCTCGGCAGGGGGGAAGCTGAACGAAGTGAAGCAGGGGGGTCTTTCGGCCGGGGGAAGCACCACCTGTCTCGCTGCGCGAGCCTTCCCCCCTGTTGCACAGGGGGGATACACTGCCGTTGGGTCACAAAATGGAGACAAAGGATGAACGCAAAGAGAACGCTTATCCCCCTGCGCAGCAGGGGGAAAGCTGAACGTACTGAAGCGGGGGGTCCCTTCGCTGCGGGTGGTGGAAGGGAGCCAGATCAGTCAGCAAAACGGCCCGAGCCTGCCGCGCCTGGCGGCTAACTCAGCTCGCGACCGCTTGCGTGGGGAGGTAAAGCAGTTCCGGATGGGCATACACCTTGAACTTTCCACCGCGCAGATAGCCGATCAGGGTTATGCCGGCCTCCTGGCAGATTCTGATCGCCATGTCGGTCGGCGAGGTGCGCGAGGCGATCAACGGGATGCCGAGCGCCGCCGCCTTGGCCGCCATCTCGGCGGAAATGCGCCCCGAGGTGACCAGCAGCCTGCCGCCAAGTTCCACTCCCCTCAGGAGCGCCTCGCCTGCCAGCCGGTCGAAGGTGTTGTGGCGCCCGATGTCCTCGGCGTGCAGCAAGAGGTTGCCCTCCAGGTCTCCGACCGCTGCGGAGTGGACCCCGCCGTGGTTTTTGTACTGCTCCGCCTTGACCGCAAGCTGCTCCATCAGCGCGAAGATGGCGGTTGGTGCCACGGGTGCAGCCTCCCCGGATATCTTCCCGGTCCCGCCAGCCGAGGGGAGCGAATAGGTGATGCCGGTGCCGCACCCCGAGGTGAGGATCGGCTTGAGTTCGCCGGGAAGCTCCCCCCTGATGCGGACATTGGCGATGCCGAAGTCGTTGCAGACACTCAACATCAGGAAGTCCTCGACCCGGCTCACGAACCCCTGCACCCGGAGGAATCCCGCGACCAGAAAGCGCAGGTCGTGAGGCGACGCGATAAGGGTGACCAGTTCGCGGTCGTTTACCCGCAACACCAGGGGGAACTCCCCCACAACATCCGCTTCGCCGCGCACCAGCCTGCCGTCCGCGTAGACGTGCACTTCTTTCATAGGTATCCCTCGAATCCACCAGTCATCTGATCTCCTGTGGAAGCCAGCCCGGCGCTGACTTGGCGCGCCGCGCGTCTCTGGTGCGCACGCATCTCGCGCGGTTTAGGGCGTTTTCTGTACCGGTGCCTCTTTTTTGGCCCCGGCTCCCCGCGCGGCAAGGTAGTTGGCAGTGAATATGAAATCGTCCTGGTAGTCGCGCTTGCCGTCACCGTTCAGGTCGTACTTCGGTGCGCCGTCCGTGCCGCGCGAGGCCAGGAAAAGCAGGAAGTCTGCCTCAGTCACCGTGCCGGACTTGTCCAGATCGACGTCCACTTTCGGGGCGACCGTCAGGGGTATTTCCTGCTGAGCGCCGTCCAGCAACATGTTGATGCTCGCCCTCAGCGCCCCTTTCTCCGGCCTCACCTCGATCTGCCACTCTCCCTCGCCCGTTTGCTGCAACGAGAGGTACCTGGCGTGGTCGAAGGTGAAGTTGGGATCCTTCTCGCCGGTCGCTTTCGTGATCGTCACCAGGAGGCTCGCCTTGCCGTCGGCGATGCAGATCTGCGGCACCTGACTGAAAGGAGCTCCCGAATCCCGGTCAAACAGCGCGACCAGATTCTTGGGCGTCTTCTCTCCGGCGAAGAGCCGGAATTTCTCGAGTACGCTCTGCACGGGACGGGGCTGGTAGGCCGGCGCCTTCTTGGCAGTCGGCTGGGCATCGCGAGCCGCCGGAGGAGCCTCGGCAGCAACCTGCCCCGGCGAGCCTGCATCATGCTGCACTTCCTGTGGAGTGGGCTGTGGCTGCCCGGGTGCCTCCTTGCCCCTTGCGCCGGCATCATCCGAAGGCATGGTCAAGGTGCCGCCCACGACAAAGGGCATTACCCCGGTGCCGGTCGTGGTGCTGCTGCCGGTCGTGGTGCTGCTGCCGGTCGTGGTGCTGCCGCCGGTCGTGGTGCTGCCGCCGCTCGTGGTGCTGCCGCCGGTCGCGGTGCTGCTGCCTCCGGTCGTGGTGCTGCTGGTGTCAGTCGATGCCGAGCCGGAACTGGCCGTAAATCCGTTGAAGGCAACGGGCAAAGCATTCCGGGCGGAGTCGATGGCACTGCCGGTTAGGCCGATGCTGCCGGTCGAATCGCCGATCAGGTCGAAGTTGATGGTGGCGATGGTACCGCTGCCATTGATAGGAGTGGTGGTTACCAGGGCTATTTTCACCGCCCCGGGAAGGTAGTTGGGATTGGCCATGAACAGGGTGCCGTTGGCGAGTGTTCCCTGCACGACACGCGGGTTGGCGAGGCGCGAGTTGTCATAGCTGAGGATTGCTTCGACGCCGTGGACAGAGACGAGTCCGCCTGCCTGCAGGATGAAGGAGGAGTTCCCCGTCTGGGATACGGTTATGCTTGCTGCGGAAGCCGAAAGAGGCATCAAGACGAGAGAGCACAGGAACATCACCTGGCATAGTATGGTTCGCTTCATTGTGAGCATGCAGTAACCTCGCAATAGGAACAGATAAAAGGCTGAGGCTGAATTCGAGAGTATCGCGCTAACAGGAACCCAGGTTTTGAGAGGAATATCAGCCGCGGATGCTAGTGTACCGTTTTACTTTACGTCAGCAACAGTTTTTATGTCAAGGCGGTTCAACGTGACACCACCCGGACCGGCGCGCTGGCCGCGCGCCCAACAAAAAACGGAAGGGGGCAGAACTCCCCCTTCCGTATTCTCATCTCACCTCCGGGCGTCAGGACGTCAGGACGCCTTTCCCATGGTCTTTAGTATGTCCCACCCCTTCAGCAGGTCGAGGGCGCGCAGCACCTGGGAGTCTCCCTTGATCGCTTCGTCTGTCTTGTAGGGTGCGGGCTTGACCTTCTTCTCGTCGACCTTCTCCTTGGTCTCTCCCTCGAAGTGGTTTTCCAGGTCCTTCTCCCTGATGTGCATGCCGTCGGCCTTCTTCTCCGGGGTAGCGGCGATCTCCACCCTCTCGGCGAGGATGTCGGGGGTGATCCCCTTGGCCTGGATGGAGCGCCCGCTTGGGGTGAAGTACCGTGCGGTGGTGAGCCTTAAGCCCGAGTTGTCGGAGAGCGGAATGATGGTCTGAACGCTCCCCTTGCCGAAGCTCTGGGTCCCCATGACGACGGCACGCTTGTGGTCCTGCAGGCAGCCGGCGACGATCTCCGAGGCGCTGGCGGAGCCGCTGTTGATCAGCACGACGATCGGGTAGTTGGCCTCCTTGCCCCCCTTGCGGGAGGTGAAACGCATCTTGGAGTCCTTCTCGCGCCCCTCGGTGTAGACGATCAGCTTTCCTTCCTCGGTGAAATGCTCGCAGACCCGCACCGCCTGGTCCAGCAGCCCGCCCGGATCATTCCGCAGGTCGAGGACCAGACCCTTGAGCGGCCCCTCGGCCTGCAGGCTCTTGAGCGCCTTTTCCAGATCGTCGTCGGTCTTCTCCTGGAACTGGGAGATCCTCACGTAGCCGTAGCCGTCATCGAGCACCTTGGACTTGACGCTCTTGACCTGGATGATGTCGCGTTCCAGCACGAATTCCTTGGTCTTTTCGAACCCCTCGCGCATGATGGTGAGGGTCACCTTGGTCCCCTTGACGCCGCGCATCCGCTTCACCGCGTCGGTGATGGTCAGGTCCTTGGTGTACTTGTCGTCGATCTTCAGTATCTGGTCGCCGGCCTTGATACCGGCCTTGAACGCCGGGGTATCCTCGATCGGGGAGATGACCGTCAGGATGCCGTCCTTGATGGTGATCTCGATGCCGAGCCCGCCGAAGGCGCCCTTGGTGTCGATCTTCATCTCCTTATAGGTGTCAGGGGGCATGAATGAGCTGTGCGGGTCGAGCGAGGTCAGCATGCCGTTGATCGCCCCGTAGATGAGCTTCTTGGTGTCCACTTCCTCGACGTAACTCTTCTTCACGATGGAAAGCACATCGGTGAAGAGCTCGATCGACTCGTAGTCGTTACCGCCCCCCTGGGCCGCACACCTGCGCTGCACGCCAAAGGCGATGGTCAGCGTCAGCAGTGCAACCGTCGCGACGAACAAGGTCGCCTTCTTGTAGTTACTGCCCTTGAACATTCTGCCTCCCTGTGTAAGTTTAGTGCTCTTTTCACCTGAACCAGGGGGCCGGGTCGACCGGCTTGCCCTGGTAGCGAATCTCGAAATACAGCAGCGGCCCCTTGCTGGAGTCCAGGTCGCCCACGCTCGCCAGCACGTCGTTCCTGGCGACCTTGGAGCCGACCTTCTTGGCCACGGACGCGGCGTGCGCGTACAGGCTGAAAAAGCCCCCGCCGTGGTCAACGATAATCATATTACCATACCCTTTGAAATAGTCGGCAAAAATCACCTCGCCGTCGAAAACGGCGTGGATCGGGGTGCCGGCGGCGGCGGTCACGGAGATGCCGTTACTGAAGGTGAAGGAGTCGAACTCGGGGTGCTTGTGCCTGCCGAAGCGCTCCACGATGGTCCCCTTCACCGGCAGCGACAGCCTCCCCTTCTGGGCGCCGAGCCCCTTGTCGGGCACGAGTTCCAGGGGCGCCTGCGGGAGATGGGCATCCTTGCCGTGGCTCTCGGAGCCCCGAACCTTCGAACTATACGCCTTTCTATTTCTCGCTTCAAGCGCCTTTCTGTTCCTCGCCTCCAGCTTGGCAAACATGTTCTGCAGCCGCCCGGCGTTGGCCTGGAGCTCCTTCAGGGAAGAGAGGTACCCCTGCTTGTCCTGGCGCACCTTGACCAGGTAGCTCGCCTTCTTGTTCTGTTCCTGTTCTATCTCGTGCTTCTTTGCCTCCATGGAGCGCCGGATCCCCTCCTTGCGCGTGGCGTCCTGCTCCAGGCGCGCCTTGAGCCCCTTCAGGCGGGAGAGGTCCTCGTTGTACTGGCTGAACAGCTTTTTGTCGTTCTCCAGGACGCTCTTCATGTAGCGCAGGTTCTCGCTCATCTGGGGAAACGACTCGGAGGAGAAGATCACCCTCAGGTTCCCCCCCTCCCCCCCTTTGTAGAGCGCCGCCACCCGCCGGTCGATCTGGGCGCGCTTCTTCTCCGCCTCCAGGCGGGTGCGCTCGATCTCGCCCAGGGTCTGGCCGATCCCCTGCTCGACGCCGGCCAGGTCATGCCCGAGCTGCGCCAGGTGGGACTGCTTCTCCTTGAGCGAGCGCTGGATCTGTTCCAGCTCGCCCGAAACCTTGGTCTCTACCTTGCGGGTCTTGGAGAGCAGCAGATTCTTCTCCCGGATCTCCTTCTTCACCCCCTGCAGGTCTTCCTTCACCCCGGCGAGGCTGAGACCGGGGAGCAGGAGGGAGAGGGCGAGACAGCATATGACGGATTGGCTGCGCATGCTAGACGTTTATGAACCTTCTGAGCGAGGTGAGACTTCCGATGAATCCGAGCAGTATCCCGCCGCACAGGATGCCTGCCAGGTGACCGGCCGGCAGGAAGGTGAGACCGGCGCCGGCGGGGTTCACCCCCAGGAAATTGCCGGCGTTGTGGAGAAAGGCGAAGTAGCAGGCGCCCAGGGCCGCCAGGGAGATTACGGCTCCAGCCGCCCCCTGCAGCACCCCTTCGATCAGGAACGGTGCCTTGATGAAGAGGCGGGTGGCGCCCACCAGGCCGAGCAGCTCCAGCTCATCCTTGCGCGCGTAGATGGTGAGTTTGATGGTGTTGGAGACGATGAACAGCACCGCGATGGTCAGGAAGCCGCCCAAAAGGGCCCCGACCAGCCGGAAGAAATTCATGAAGGTGTTGAAGCGTTGCACCCACTCCTCACCGTACTGCACCTCCGTGATGCCTGCGATCTGCTTGAGGGACGCCACGTAGCGGGTCACCTGCGCGGCCTCGCGGTGCCCGCGGTCCAGGCGTATCTCCAGCGAGGCGGGGAGCACCTCCGAGGTGATCCCCTCCAGAAGCGACTCCTGCCCCTTGAGCCTGCTCCTGAGCCTCGTCTCGGCCTCCTGCTTGGTGACGAAGACGACCTTCGCGGTGCCGGGGATCGCCTTCACCCGCCCCTTGAGCGCCGCGACCGCAAGCGGCGTCGGCTCGCGGTCGAAATAGGCGGTGATCTGCACCTTGTCGCTCCAGCTGCTCGCCATCCCCTCCAGGTTCACGTAGACCAGCAGAAAGAGGGCCGCGATCAGCAGGGCCAGTGAGATGGTCCCGACCGTCACCACGCTCACGAACACGTTCTGGCGCAGGTTGGCGAGCGCCCGGGAGAAAAAATAGCCAAAGCGCCCCCAGAACCCTTCCTGTGCCAGCTTGGGACGCACCGCCGCCTTAGCTTTGGCCATCGGACGCCTCCAGTATCCTGCCCTTCTCCAGGTGGATCACCCTGCGGTGCGAGTTGACGGTGACGCGCCGGTCGTGGGTCGCCACCACGACCGTCGTGCCGCGGATGTTCGCCTCCTTGAAGATGGCGAGGATCTGCTCCTTGTTCTCCTCGTCCAGGTTCCCGGTCGGCTCGTCGGCGACCAGTATCTTGGGGTCGTTCACCAGCGCCCGGGCCAGGGCGACCCGCTGTTGCTCGCCACCGGAGAGCCTAAGCGGGGTCGAGTTCACCTTATCCTCCAGCCCCATGCTCTTCAGGATGTGGTACACCTTCTTGCCGATGTCGCGCTTGCCCCAGCCGAGCACCTCCAGGGTGATGGCGACGTTTTCCAGCACGGTGCGGTTGGGGAGCAGCTTGTAGTCCTGGAACACCACCCCGATTGAGCGGCGCAGCAGCGGGATCTGGGCGCGCGACAGCCGGCTCAGGTTCACCCCGTCGATCAGCACCTGGCCGCTGGTCGGCGTCAGGCCGGCATAGAGCAGCTTCAGGAGGGTCGACTTGCCGGCGCCCGACTGGCCGGTTAAAAAAACAAAATCCCCTTTGGGGATTTTCAGGTTGATATCCGATAGCGCAGGCGTTTCGGCCTGGTAGGACATGCCTACGTTGTGCAGTTGAATCATTTCGTGAGCCTCTTCGGATGCGAGATCGCCGGGGGGTGACCGGCGCCGGTCACCACTCGTTGTACGGCTTGCCGTCGGAGCCTACCAGGGGAGATCCGCTGTGCACGTCGTAGACGTTCCCCTTGACCTCCTGCCCATCGGTGGGCGGCGGGGCGACGACGACCCAGCTGTCGTTGGTCTTGGTGAAGGGGTCCTTCGGCACATCGTGCAGGTATTTCTTCTCGGCCATTTCCTGGAGCGATTCCGGGTACTTGCCCTGATCAGCGTAGTACTGGTCTATGGTCGAGCGAAAGATGTAGAGATCCTCCCGCAGCACCGACTCGCGGGCCTTGATGATGCCCCACTGGTAGTTGGGCGCGGCTATGGCTGCCAGTATCCCGATCAGAGAGACGACGATCATCAACTCTATCAGCGTGAAGCCCCGCTGTGCCTTCAGTATCCTCTTCAACATGCGGTCACCAGTCCTTGTATTTCGTGCCGTCGAGGGCCGTCCCGTCACTCAGGGAATAGACGTCGAAGACGTCCTGCCCGCCCCAGGAATTGCTGTCCGCGTCGTCCTCATAGGAGCGCATGCCCCAGGCGGCCTCGCCTTCCTTCACCGGGTGAAACGGATCCACCGGAACCTTGCGGAGGAACTTCTTCTTGTTGCTCACCGGCCCACCGAAGTCGAAGCCGTCGACCAGCACCTGCAGGGTCTCCGGGTAGCCGGAGGGCTTGTTGAGGGACGGAATGATAAACTTGTTGTCGACGGCGTAGTCGTAGTTTTTCTTATACTCGTCGAGCGCGCTCCTGATCTCCCGCAGCTCCCTCCTCAGCTCCAGCTCCTTGATCCGCGTGGAGGTCATCTGGGCCGAGGGGAGGATCAGGGAGGCGAGGATGCCGAGAATGACCATGGTCACCACCAGCTCGATCAGGCTCAATCCGCGATTGCTGTCCAGGATTCTGCGCATGGTCTCAAGCCCGCGAAGGCTACTGTACCTCCAGGGTGGCGCTGGGCGGGACGACGGTGAACTGCTGGCTCGCCGGGTTGGTGAAGTTGGCATTGGTGACGCCGAAGGTGGCCTTCCCTTTTGCCGTCGCCTTGAAGGTGACCGTCGCGAGCACGCCGTCGCCCGAAGCCCCCTCCGTGCCGGCGGTCCTGGCCAGCAGCAGCCAGATTTCCCCCTTCTTCTTGTCGTTGAAGGCCTGGAACCTGGTGGCGCCTCCGTTTTGTTTCAGGAAAGGCCCTTCCGACTGCGTCTGCACCTCGAGGTTCTTCGAATAGGTCAGCACGAACACGCTGCTGTAAAGGTTGGCAGCGCCTGCCTCCTTGACCTGCAGGCTGAACTGGTCGTCCAGTTTGACGGAGAGCGGGGCGTCGAAGCCCAGGGTTATCTTCGGCAAGGGGGCGGCCGGCTTCTTCGCCGCGGGCGCCACCGTGGCCCTCGCGCCGGCAGGCACGGCAGGCACGGCAGGCACGGCAGGCACGGCAGGCACGGCAGGCACGGCGGGAACGGCGGGAACGGCGACAGCCGGCGCACCGGGAGCCGGTGCCGGCACCGCGGCGGCGCCCGGAACAGCCGGTACGGCGGCGAGGGCGGCGGCCGCGGGTACCTGTGCAGCAGGGGTTCCGACAGCCGAAGCAGGCGTCCCTGACGCAGCGGGGAGCGGCGCAGCAACCGAAACACCAGCCGGATTCACCGCGGCAGCCGCGGGGAGTGCCGCGGCGGGAACGCCCGTACCCGCAGCGGCCGCCGCCGGTGCGACTGCCGCCGGTGCGACTGCCGCAGGTGCGGCCGCGGCAGGTGCGACTGCCGCCGGTGCGACTGCCGCAGGTGCGGTCGCGGCAAGGGGAGCAGGGACCAGTTCGGGCTCCTGGACGAAGGAGGAATAGGGCTTGTTCGTGTTGGGTTCGTCCTCGCGGCCGGACCAGAAGGCGGCGACCTCGTTTTCGGGGACCGTCACGGAGCGCACGATCCTCGGGGTGATCGCCAGCATGAGCTCGGTCTTGCTCGTCGAGTCGTTGGTGTTAGTGAAGAGCGAACCCAGAAACGGTATGTCGCCCAGGAGGAAAACCTTGCTCTTGGAGTCTTGCTTTTGTTTCTGGATCAGCCCCCCGATGATGCTGGTCTCGCCGTCCTTGAGCGAGAGCACGGTATCCAGGTTCCTGGTGCCGATGGTGACGACGGTGGTCGCCTGGTCGGTGCCGATGGTCTGCGTGGACAGGATGTTACTGACCTCGAGCCCGAGCTTGATGGAGACCTCGTTGTTCAGCTGGATGGTCGGTTCGGCATTCACCTTGACCCCGACGTCCACGTACTGGACGTTGACGCTCACCCCGCCGCCGGTGGGGGACGAGGTGGTGGTGATGGGAACCCTGGTGCCGACGTTGAACTTCGCCTTTTCCCGGTTCTTCACCCGAATCTTGGGATTGGAGAGGGTCTCACCGTTGGCGAGGGTCTTGCCGAAGTTGAAGGTGGCGTTGGGCACCGTGAGGTAGCCGTTGTAGCCACGGTAGGCGAAAAAGTTGAGCAGGTTCGACGGTGATGCGGCGGTCGTCGTCGTGGTCGAGGTGGTGCTGGTGCTGGTGCTGGTCACCGAACTGAGCGAGTCGGTAAGGAAACTGGTGCCGTTGCTTTGCGGCGTGGTGACGCCGAGGGAGGTGGCGTATTTGGAGAGCGCCAGGCCGAAGGTCTCGGCGTTTTGCTTGGAGAGCTCGAACACCTCGACCTCGAGCAGCACCTCGGCATCCGGAACGTCGTTGGCCTCCAGGATCTTGCGTGCCACCTCCACGACTTCGGGGGTGTCCCGGATCACCAGGGCGTTCATCTCCTCGTTGACGTAGATCTTCTTCACCTGCAGCATGGTGCGGATCAGGTTCACCGCCTTCTTGGCATCGAGCTTGTTCAGGTAGAAGGTCTGCAGGAACAGGTCCTCGTACTGCTTGTTCTTCTCGGGGGTTTTCGGGTAGAGGATGATGGTGTTCTCGTTGAGCACCTTCTTGCCGAGTTTCTGCATGCCGGTCAGGATCTCCAGCGCCTGCTGGAAGGTGGCGTTCTCCAGGAACAGGGAGATGTTCACGTCCTTCACGGTGTCGTCGAACACGAAATTGATCCCGGAGAGCTGGGACAGGATGGAGAAGATCTCCTTGAGCTTGGCGTCTTTGAACTTGAGCGTGATCGGCTTGGTCGACTTCAGGTTCAGGTCGAAGCCGTCCAGCTTGGTCCGCTTGGTGGCGAGGAGCCGCTCCAGCGCCTCCTTGAGCTGCTTGTTACCCGGGTCGAACTCCAGGGCGTGCTTGTAGGAGACCATCGCCTCCCGGGGCTTGCGGTCCTTCTCGAAATCGACTCCCTCAAGGAAGTAGGTCTGGGCGGTTTTCAGCCTGGTCAAAAGCTCCACCTGCTGCTTGGCGAGCAGTTGGGTGGGATCGATCGCATAGGCGCTTTGGTACTCCCTGAGTGCCTCGGCGTAATTTTTCTGGGCAAAGAAGGCCTCCGCCTTCTTGAAGTGGGCCCTCGCCGCCGCATCGGTGGCCTTCAGGTACCCCACCCGGTACTCGCCGACCTCGGGGTGGGCCGTGGCGACCTCCGCATACTGGATCAGGGCCGCGTCGAGATTGCCGTCGCGCTCGAGTTTCTGGGCCTTGCTGAAGGCGGTGCGCCCAGCCGTGCAGCCAGAAAGAAGCAGCGTCGCCAGAATCAGGGTGCAGATCGGTTTAATGCTATGCATGCAGTGCTCCTTAGGGGTTACCGTAAACTGGCGCGGCGGGTGCTGAGTGCCCTGTTTTCCACAAGCGGTATGACGAGCTCCCTGCCCCCGGCGATCGTCTTTATGGTTATGGCATCGTCAGTCAGATCGGAGACCACAAATTTCTGCCCGAGATGGGTCCCCTTTTTAGCCAGGAAAATCTCGGCGTTGCTGGAAAGGAACACGGTCTTCGCACCGTCCTTGGCAAGAAACCCCAAAAAGGTGAACTTGGCTAGCTCGTTCGAGGCGATTTCGTCGGCCGTGGGGGGGGCCGGCGCCGGCGGCGGCGCCGGCAGCGACGCCGACGGCGGCGGCGGTGCCACCGGCTTGGGCGGCGGCGGCAGCGGCCTGAAGGGGGGGAGCTTCACCTCCTCCCGGAAGATCGGGCTGAAGATGTTGCGGCGATACCCGGAGAAACGGGACAGCTCCCGGTCCAGGGCCGCGATGTGCACGCTCGCGTCGTCGGTCTCGGCCCGCGAGGCCGGAGCGGCCGTCTTTCTCGGGGCAGTGGCGACGGATCCCGGCCGGAACTTGAGGGTCGCCACCCGCTGTTCCTTCGGGCCGTGCAGGAAGCTGTAGACCAGGGAGCCGGCCAGTGCGAGCAGCAGCAGGCAGAGCACGAGTTTCTTGCGGTTCATGCCCCCTCCGTAGTCAGGTACACGGTCAGCTGCACCTTCAGATCGACGGACTCCTCGATCGAACTGGAGTTGCCCAGGGAAACGGAATCCAGGGTCACCATTTTGGGGAGCCGGGCCAGGTCGGCAAGGAAGCTCTTGATCCCCGCGTACTTGCCGGTGACGTTGAAGCTGATGCCGTAGGAGAGCAGCCCGGTATCCTTGATCAGGGTCGGTTTATAGGTGATCCCCTTCAGCGCGAGGGAGTTGGTCCCGGCGAGGGCGAACAGCTCGCTCAGGAAGCCGGCGAAATCCCTTTTCGCGATGAAGCGCTTCTGGAACTGCGCCAGGTCGCGCTCCCCGTCGCGGTAGCGCGCCGACACCCCCCGGTCCACCCCGCGCGCCGCGGCGTCCCTCCTGACGAACCAGTCGTTTTGGGTCCGCTCCAGTTCAGGCTGCTGCCAAAGCGACAGGAACAGCACCAGGGCCAGGTCCGCCAGCACCAGAAACGCCAGCAGGACGAAGGATTTGCGCCGGGCCATGATTATTTCCCGCAGCATCGGGTAGTTCATCGGGCAACCTTGCAGCTCAGGTTAAAGGTGATCCCCTTCTGGGTCAGCCCCACTTTGGTGTCGCTCTGGCTCAAAAGGTACACCTCCGAAAAGTTCTTGGAGCGCTCCATGGTTTCCAGCAGGGTGCGCAGGTTCCCGAAGGTGCGCGCGACCCCCCTGATCTTCAGCTGCTGCATGCGGTCCGGCGTGATCTCGGTGAGCGTCACCCCCGCGGGGACGACCTCTTCCAGGTAATCCAGAAAGCTCAGCCAGTTGACCGTCTTCTTCTCGATGATCGCGTTGGCGAACCGGATCCGGCTTCCCTGGGCCTTCAGCTGCGCGGCGCTCACCGGCACGCCCCCGCTGCGGGTGTCGATCCCCCGGATCAGGCCGTCGATGCGGGAGATTTCGGACGCGTTGCGGGCGACCGCCACCCCATTGAAAAGAGCTAGGCCGCCAGAGAGGGCGAAACCGAAAAGCAGCAGCAGGTTGAGCTGGCGCAGGTTGACGTAGCGCCTAGTAGCGAGGTTTATGGTCAGTTTCATCCCAAGCTCCTAAGCGCCGCACCCAGCGCGCCGGCCAGCGTGTGCAGGGACGCACGGTCGAGGCTCAGGCCGCGGCCCAGGCTCACCATGCGGTCCAGATCGAGCAGCACCGGCTCCAGGCCGCTCGCCTCCGCGACCAGGGAGCGGAACGCCTCGGCGTCCGCGGCACCCGCCATGCAGAATACCTCCCCCACCGCCTGCCCGGGGTATCTGTCATTATACACCAGGAAGGAGCTGTTCACTTCCCGGTACAGGTTCTGCGCCTCTCCGACCGTCTCCTTGCTGCGGTAGAAGGAGAGCGCCCCCCCGTAGAAGATCAGCACCGTCATGGCGCCGCCGTAGAAGGTGACGAAGGCGCCGTTGTCGGAGATCTCCAGGCGCGGCGCGAAGAGGCGGTACAGGTTGAAGGAGGTGAAATCCAGGGTCTTCGGCTCGAGCCCCGCCGCCAGCAGCAGCTCCTCGTACTGGGTCACCACCGCCCGGGAGATCAGCGAAACCAGCAGCGACACGGCGCCGTTTTCCTTCTCCGCCAGGGTCTGGTAGTCGAGGTGCACCTGCCCTATGTCGAAGGGAAGGCTCTTCTTCAACTTCCAGCGGATGATGTCCAGCCCCTCTTCCCGGTTCTTGAAGCGCGCCTCCAGGTCGAGCAGCATGACCCGGCCGGTTGCGTCGGGGAGCGAGACGGAGACACTATGCTCCTTGGTCAGGAGCCGCCCGTGCGCTTCCCGCACCTGGGCTACGAAGGCCTGGGGGTTGCTCACGTTCGCTTCGCGCCGGGAGAGCTGCAGGGTGCCGGCCGGCAGGGGAGCCAGCAGCCCCGCGTCGAGCCGGGGGGTCTTGCCGCCGCAGACCAGGGCGAACCTCAGGCCGTCGTTGCAAATTTCCAGCCCCAGGGCGTTCTTGGGAAATAGCATATCAGCACCTACTCCACAAAGGTGACACGGTTGATCTCCTTGAGCGTCGTCTCGCCCGCCAGCACCTTGGCGACCGCGGACTCCCGGAGGAAGAGCGTTCCCGCGGCCCTGGCCGCCCGCTTCAGGGTGGCGATGGGCGACTTGGCGATGATCAGCTCGCGGATCTCGTCGTTCAGGTCGAGCAGCTCCACGATGGCCGAGCGCCCCCGGTAGCCGGTGCCGTTGCACTCGTCGCACCCCACCGCCTCGTAGAGGGTGACGCCGCGGGTGCGCTCCGGGTCGATGGCCGACTCGCGCAGCTGCTCGTCGGAGATCAGCACCGCCCGCTTGCAGGCGGGGCAGCTCTTGCGGACCAGGCGCTGGGCCATGACGCAGTTCAGGCAGGCGACGAAGTTGTAGGGGTCGATCCCCATGTGGGTGAAGCGGCCGATCACGTCGAACACGTTGTTGGCGTGCACCGTGGTGAAGACCAGGTGGCCGGTCAGCGCCGACTGCACCGCGATCTGGGCGGTCTCGGAGTCGCGGATCTCGCCGACCATGATCTTGTCCGGGTCGTGGCGCAAGATGGAGCGCAGGCCGCGGGCGAAGGTGAGCCCCTTCTTCTCGTTCACCGGGATCTGGGTGATGCCGTTCAGCACGTACTCCACCGGGTCCTCGATGGTGATGATCTTCTCCTCGCCGGTGTGGATCTCGGTGAGCGCACCGTAGAGGGTCGTGGTCTTCCCGCTTCCCGTCGGGCCGGTCACGAGCACCATGCCGTAGGGCTCCTTGATCATCTTGCGGAAGCGCTTGATCTCGTGGGCCTCCATGCCGAGGGTCTCCAGAGTGAGCCCGCGCAGGTCGCTCGCGATGCTCTCCTTGTCGAGGATACGGATGACCGCGTCCTCTCCGAAGGCGCTCGGCATGATGGAGACGCGGAAGTCGATGGACTTGGCGCCGATGCGCACCTTGAAACGGCCGTCCTGCGGGATGCGCCGCTCGGAGATGTCCAGCTCGCTCATGACCTTCAGGCGCGAGATGAGCGGCCCCTGGAAGTGGCCGTCGATCGGGTCGGTCGCCTTGTAGAGCACCCCGTCGATGCGGTACTTGATGATGACCCCCTCCTGGGCGGTCTCGATATGGATGTCGCTGGCACGCCTGGTGAGGGCGTCCAGGATCGTTGAGTTGACCAGTTTGATGATCGGGCTGGTGTCGGCCGAGACGTTTTCGACGGAGAGGACCTCCTCCCCCTTCTCGGTCTCGGTCACCAGCTGCAGCATGAAGTCCTCGGAGACCTCCTTCAGGACCCGGCTGGCACCCTCGCCCCGCTTCAGGTGGAAGGCGATCTCCGACTCGGCCGCCACCTTGAAGGAGAGCGGCCGCTCCAGCAGGAGCGACATCTCGTCCAGCCTGAGCACCGCCGTCGGGTCGGCGATGGCCGCCACCAGGAGGTCCCCCTGCAGCTCCAGCGGGATGAAGTGGTAGCGGTACATGGTCTCGGGGGGGATCGCGGTGAAGATCGCCTCGTCGGGGCGGAACCCCTTGAGGTCGATGTACTCCAGGCCGAACTGCTCGGCGAGCGACTTGGCGAGCGCGACGTCGCTGATCAGCCCGTCGGCGAGGCAGATGGCCCCCAGGCGCTCCCTGGTGGTCTGCTGCTTGTCCAGCGCGTAGGCGAGCTGGTCGGCCGTGATCTCCCCCAGCTCCAGGAGGATGTCGCCGAGTTTTTTCCTGCGAAACGGTTTTAACATGGAGCCTCTAACCGACGGTGTTCGCGATCTTGAAGATCGGAAGGTACATGGCAATGATGATGACCCCGATGACCACCCCCATGACGATCATGATGGCCGGCTCGATCGCCGTGGTCAGCACCGCGAGGTTGCGCTCGATCTCCTCCTCGAAGTAGTCCGAGATGTCGGAGAGCATCTCCTCCAGGCTCCCGGTGGTCTCCCCGACCGAGAGCATGCGCAGGGCGAGCGGCGGCATGAGCTTGATGCTTTCCAGGGCACTGGAGAGCTTGCTCCCCTCCTCCACCCGGAGCACCGCGTTCAAGAGGCCGCGCTCCAGCACCTTGTTGTTCAGGGTGCCGACCGACATCCGGAGCGCCTCCACGATCGGTATGCCGCTGCCGAGCACCGTGCCGAGGGTGCGGGTGAAGCCGGCCACGGCGTAACGGGTCAAAAGGGCGCCGAAGAAGGGGGTCCTGACCTTCAGCCCGTCGACGGCGAAGCGCCCGGTCTCCGTCTCGCTCCAGCGCCGGAAGAAGGTCGCCGCGGCGACCAGCAGGGCGATGAAGATCAGCAGGTAGTTCCTGAGAAAACTGGTGAAGCCGATCAGCATCTGGGTCGGCAGTGGCAGCGCCGAACCGGAGTCCGCGTAAATCTTGCTGAAGGTCGGCACGACGTAGATGAGGAGCACGGTCACGGCGACGACGGCGACCGAAACCAGGATGGCGGGGTAGAAGAGCGCCGCGATGATCTTACCCCGGAACCCCTCGGTCCGCTTCAGAAAGGCGATGTAGCGCCTGATGGTCTGCGGCAGGTCGCCGGTCCGCTCGCCGGCCTGGATGGAGGCGATGTACAGGTGCGGGAAGACCCGGGGGTATTTTTCGAAGGCGCTCGAGAACGCCATGCCCCCCTTCACGTCCTCGCGGATCGCGGAGAGGATGTCGTTCAGCTTGCCGCCGCCCGACTCCAGGATGGTATCCAGCGCCTGCAGGATGGGGAGGCCGGCTTTCAACAGCACCAGGAGCTCCTGATTGAACATCAGCAGTTCCTTGTTGCCGATCCTCTTGCGCCCGAGACCGCCCTCCAGGAGGAACTGCAGCGGCTTCTTGCGCAGCTCGAACACGACGTACCCCTGATCCTCCAGGCTCTGCCGGAGAATACCGGAATTTAAGGCGTCGAATTCCTTCACCACGATCTTGCCGTCCGAAGATCCTATTTTGCATGTGAAGATGGACATAATCCACTATCAGTATCACAAAAAAAGCAGAATTAAAACAGTAAAGCACCGCGGAGCGGCCCGCCGGAGCCCGCCCTGCGGCCTCCTGCGGCGGGGCGCCCCGGACCGGGCGGCGGACGCTCAGGCGTTGGCCATCCCGACCAGCCAGCAGACGAAACAGATCAGCAGGGCGGCCCCCCAGCGCAGGCAGGGGCGGGCGGCCAGCACCCCGCGGGCGGGGAAGCCTTGCAGGATCAGGCCGGTCGTGCAGAGCACGAAGCCCCAGAGGCCGGCGAGGCAGACAACGGACCAGGGGATGCTCATCAGGACCTCCCCTTGGGGAGCAGCCGCCCGGCCAGGGAGCCGAGCTTCAGCTTCCAGACCATGAGGACGGCTTCCCTGACGATGCGCTTGGACATCTTGGAGGAACCGGCGTGCCGATCGATGAAGATGATCGGCACCTCGGCGACCCGGAAGCCCAGCTCCACGCAGCGGTAGTTCATCTCGATCTGGAAGGAGTAGCCGTCCGAGCGCACCCGGTCCAGGTTTATCGCCTGCAGCGCGCTCCTCCTGAAGCACTTGAAGCCGCTGGTGCAGTCCGAGATGGTCAGGCCGGTGATGACCCGGGTGTAGACGCTGGCGAAGTAGCTCAGCATCAGGCGGCGCAGCGGCCAGTTGACCACGCTCACCCCGTTCAGGTAACGCGAGCCGATCACCAGGTCGCTGTCCTGCATCTTCTCGAAGAACAGCGGCAGGATCGACGGGTCGTGGGAGAAGTCGGCGTCCATCTGCACCACGAAGTCCGCTCCCAGGTCGAGCGCCAGCCGGAACCCTTCGCGGTAGGCCGAGCCCAGGCCGAGCTTTCCGGCGCGGTGCAGCACGCTGACCCGGCTGGTCTCGGCGGCGAGCCGGTCGGCCAGGGCCCCGGTGCCGTCCGGGGAGTTGTCGTCGACCACGAGCAGGTGGATGGCGTCGTCCTGAGAGAGGACCTGCCTGGAGAGTCTCTCCAGGTTGTCACGTTCGTTGTAGGTTGGGATCACCACGACAGCTTTCAAGAGGAGCTCACTTTGCGGGTTGCGTTTGGGATGATGGGACGGCAAAAGGCCGGGCCCGCCGGCCCGGTGCGGCGCTCCCGTGCGGCGGCGGGGCCGCCGGGGGCAGGACCGGACAGGGGTGAGGATAAACGATTACCAGCCATCAAGTCAAGCTAAAGGGCGCGCGCCACCCGGGCCGGACCGGCGCCTGAAACCAAAAAAGGAAAGGCCGCCCGGGGGCGGCCTTTCCTTAAGTATTGGCGGGGTTGACGGGGCTCGAACCCGCGACTTCTAGCGTGACAGGCTAGCACTCTAACCGACTGAGCTACAACCCCAAGAAAACTGTTCTACGTTCTACGTTCATTGTTCTGCGTTCTAGGTTAGCTTTGAACCTGGAACGTAGAACTCAGAACGGCTATTTCTTATAACTGCGGCGGCGCACCTTAAATATTGGTGGGCCAAACAGGGATCGAACCTGTGACATCCAGCTTGTAAGGCTGGCGCTCTCCCAGCTGAGCTATTGGCCCGTTATTTAAATGGCGGGGTTGACGGGGCTCGAACCCGCGACTTCTAGCGTGACAGGCTAGCACTCTAACCGACTGAGCTACAACCCCGCATGTGCATCCGTTGCTGCAACCTGCTCTTAACCGTTGACCAGAGCCTTGAGAGTGTTGCCCGCCTTGAACTTGGGGGCCACCGAGGCGGGGATTTCTATCTGTTTGCCGGTCTGGGGATTCTTGCCAGTGCGTGCCCCGCGCTCCGCGACGCTGAAGGTTCCGAAACCGACCAGGGTCAGCTTGTCGCCACCGGCCAGGCAGTCGGTCAGCGCATCCAGAATCCCTTTCAGGGCCTTGTCAGCATCAACCTTCGTTAATTGGGCCGCATCGGCTATGGCGCTTACCAGCTCTGCCTTATTCATCTATCCCTCCTGAAACTGCATCGCAAAGTCGAAGACACCTTATAGCAGAGGGTGTCGGGAACTGTCAACCATTTTCTAGTGCGCCGCGACACAATTATCGAGGCCAGCCGGCGCTTCCTCCCCCAGCAGCGCGGAGGCGGCCAGGTGCTCGGCGCCCAAAAGCGCGTAGCCGAGCACCTCGTCCATGTGCGAGACCGGGTGCACGGTGAGGCCCGCCTTGATCTCGGCGGGGACCTCCGCCAGGTCCTTCTCGTTGTCCTTGGGGATCAGCACGACCCGGATGCCGCCGCGCCCGGCCGCCAGCAGCTTCTCCTTGAGCCCGCCGATCGGGAGCACGGTCCCGCGCAGGGTGATCTCGCCGGTCATGGCGATGTCCCGGCGCACCGCCCTCCTGGTGAGCGCCGAGGTGAGGGCGCAGGCCATGGTGATCCCGGCCGAGGGACCGTCCTTGGGAATCGCCCCCTCCGGGACGTGGATGTGGATGTCGAGATGCTGGTAGAAGTCGCGGTTGAAGCCGAGCAGCTCGCCGCGGCTTCTCACGTAGGTCATGGCGGCCTGGGCCGACTCCTGCATCACCTCGCCCAGCTTGCCGGTGACGGTCAGCTTCCCCTTGCCCGGCAGGGAGGCCACCTCGATATTCAAGAGCTCGCCCCCGACCTCGGTCCAGGCAAGCCCCGTGACCAGCCCGATCGCGTCCTCGCCGGGAGCGGTGCCGAACTTGTAGCGCGGCGCCCCCAGGTAGCCCGCCAGGGCCCCCGGCTGCACCGATTTCTTCGCCTTGGCGCCGCCGGCCAGGGCGTAGGCGATCTTGCGGCAGACCGCGCCGATCTCGCGCTCCAGCGAGCGCACCCCCGCCTCCCGGGTGTAGTGGCGGATCAGCTCCAGGAGCGCCTTGTCCGAGAAGCTCCCGCCGCGCCCCTGGACGCCGTTGGCCCTGGCCTGCTTGGGGACCAGGTACTCCCGGGCGATGGCGAGCTTCTCGAGCTCCGTGTACCCCTCCAGCCTGACGATCTCCATGCGGTCCAAAAGCGGCCGAGGTATGGAGTGGCTGGAGTTGGCCGTCGTGATGAACATGACCCGGGAGAGGTCGTAGTCCAGGTCGAGGAAGTGGTCGTTGAAGGAGCCGTTTTGCTCCGGGTCCAGCACCTCCAAGAGGGCCGACGCCGGGTCGCCCCGAAAGTCCGCCGTCATCTTGTCGATTTCGTCCAGGAGGAAGACCGGGTTCGAGCTGCCGCACTTCTTGAGGCTCTGGATGATGCGGCCCGGCATGGCGCCGACGTAGGTGCGCCGGTGCCCCCTGATCTCCGCCTCGTCCCGCACGCCGCCCAGGGAGACCTTCACGAACCCCCTGCCGGTCGCCTCGGCGACGGAGCGCGCCAACGAGGTCTTGCCGACACCCGGAGGTCCGACCAGGCAGAGGATGGGCCCCTTCATCCCCGGCACCAGGGCGTTGACGCAGAGGTACTCGAGGATGCGCAGCTTCACCTTCTCCAGCCCGTAGTGATCGGCGTCCAGGCGCGCGCGGGCGGCGGCCAGCTCCCCGTTCTCCTCGCTATAGACCCCCCAGGGGAGCGACAGCAGCCAGTCCACGTAGTTCCTCAAGACCGACGCCTCGGCGGACATGGGCGACATCAGCTTCAGCTTCTTGATCTCGGAGAGCGCCTTCTCCCGCGCGGCGGGGGGGAGCGGTAGCTTGGCCGCCTTCGCCTCCAGGGCGCGCAGCTCCTGCTTGAACTCGTCCTTGCCGCCCAGCTCCTTCTGGATCGCCCTGATCTGCTCGTTTAGGTAGTAATCCTTCTGGGTCTTCTCCATCTGCTTCTTGACCCGGGCGTGGATCTTCTTCTCGATCTGCAGGATCTCGATCTCGGCACCCATCAGGGAGAGCAGCCGCTCCAGCCGCTTGGCCGGCGCGGCCAGCGCGAGCAGCTCCTGCTTCTGGGACACCTTAAGGTTCAGGTGCGGCGCGACCGTGTCGGCCAGCCGGGAGGCGTCGGCGAGGGCCGTCACCGTCTGCAGCACCTCGGCCGGGACGGAGCTGGTGAGCCCCACGTAGCTCTCGAAGCTGGCGAGCACCCCGCGCTTGAGCGCCTCCAGCTCGCTCCCCTTCCCTCCCGGTTCGGCAAGCTCCTGCACCTCGACCTCGAAGAAGTCGCTCTCCCTGGTGAAGCCGACGATCGCGCCGCGCCGCTTCCCCTCCACCAGGACCTTGACGGTGCCGTCGGGAAGCTTCAGCAGCTGGATGATCTGGCACAGGGTTCCCACAGGATAGATGCCGTCCGGCCCGGGCTCCTCCGTCTTGGCGTCGATCTGGGTGGCCAGCAGGATCCGCTTGTCGTGGTCCGCCATGGCGGCCTCCAGGGCGAGCACCGACTTCTCGCGCCCGACGAAGAGCGGTATCACCATGTGCGGAAAGATCACGATGTCCCGTAATGGAAAGAGAGGGAACCTTTCCGGATTCCCCCTCTTTGTGCGTCTGGTAACTGGCTGTTTGGTCATGGTGTCCTGTTTGCTCAAGCGCTTTCCGCCACGCTTTCGTAGACGACGATCGGTTTTTCCTTGCTGTAGATCACCTCTTCGGAGATGACGACCTCCTTCACCATGGTCTGGGAAGGAATCTCGTACATGATGTCCAGCATGGCGTTTTCCAGGATGGAGCGCAGGCCGCGCGCCCCGGTCTTCCGCTTCAGGGCCTCCCGCGCGATGGCGACCAGGGAGCCGTCGGTGAACTTGAGCTTCACGTGCTCCATCTCGAAGAGCTTCTGGTACTGCTTGATCAGGGCGTTCTTGGGCTCCTTGAGGATCTGCACCATGGCCTCCTCGTCGAGCTCGGCGAGCGAGGCGAGCATCGGGAGCCGCCCCACGAATTCCGGGATGAAGCCGAACTTCAGCAGGTCCTCCGGGGTCACGCCGGCCAAAAGCTCGCCGGCCTTCTTCTCCACCTTCTTCTTGACGTCGGCGCCGAACCCGAGGGTCTTGATGCCGATGCGCTGCTGGATGATGTTGTCCAGCCCGGGGAAGGCCCCGCCGCAGATGAAGAGGATGTTGGTGGTGTCGACCTTCAGGAACTCCTGCTGCGGGTGCTTGCGCCCACCCTTGGGCGGTACGCTCGCCACGGTCCCCTCGATGATCTTCAAAAGGGCCTGCTGCACCCCCTCGCCGGAGACGTCCCGGGTGATGGAGGGGGAGTCGGACTTGCGGGCGATCTTGTCGATCTCGTCGATGTAGATGATCCCCTTCTGGGCCTTCTCCACGTCGTAGTCCGCCGCCTGCAGGAGGGTCAGGATGATGTTCTCCACGTCCTCGCCGACGTAGCCCGCCTCGGTCAGGTTGGTGGCGTCCGCCATGGCGAAGGGGACCTTCAGGATGCGGGCCAGGGTCTGGGCCAGGAGCGTCTTGCCGCTTCCGGTGGGGCCCAGCAGCAGGATGTTGCTCTTCTGCATCTCCACCTCGCCGGGCTTGGTCATCGCCTCGACGCGCTTGTAGTGGTTGTACACGGCGACGGCGAGCACCTTCTTCGCCCTCCCCTGCCCGATGACGTACTCGTCGAGCACGTCCTTGATCTCCTGGGGCTTGGGCAGCTTCCTCACGTCGGTGCCCGAGGCGTCCTCCAGCTTCGACTCCTCCGCGATGATGTCGTTGCAAAGCTCGATGCACTCGTCGCAGATGTAGACCGTCGGCCCGGCAATCAGTTTTTTAACCTCTTCCTGGCTCTTGCCGCAAAAAGAACAGATCAGGGTGTCGGAACGGTCGTCTCTTCTGCTCACTTGGCACCTCCCATGACGTTTCTGGTCACTATGGAATCTATGATACCATAGGCGCGCGCCTCTTCACCCGACATAAAGTAGTCGCGCTCCGTGTCGGCCTCGACCTTCGCCACGGTCTGGCCGGTATGCTCGGCGAGCAGCTCGTTCAGCTGCACCTTCATCCGGAGGATCTCCTTGGCGTGGATATGGATGTCCGACGCCTGCCCCTGGAAGCCCCCGATCGGCTGGTGGATCATGATGCGAGCGTTGGTGAGCGAGAAGCGTTTCCCCTTCTCGCCGCCGGACAGCAGGAACGCCCCCATGGAGGCGGCCTGCCCGATGCAGATGGTGGAGACCGGCGCCTTGATGTAGCGCATGGTGTCGTAGATCGCCATCCCCGCGGTCACCACGCCGCCGGGCGAGTTGATGTAGAGGTGGATGTCCTTGTCCGGGTCCTCGGCCTCCAGGAAGAGGAGCTGGGCGATGACCAGGTTCGAGACGTTGTCGTCGATGGGCCCGCCCAGGAAGATGATCCTGTCCTTCAGGAGGCGCGAGTAGATGTCGTACGACCTCTCGCCCCTGCCGGTCTGCTCCACTACTATCGGTACCAGCATGTTCGCTCCTAGTGTTTAATTTCTTCTTTCGGCACTTCGGTGACCTGGGCGCGCTCCAGCAGGAACTGTATCGCCTTGTCCTCCTTCAGCTGCGCGACCAGGTTCTCCTTGGCGCGCTGGTTGGTCTGGTACAGGTTCGCGACGCTCGCCGGGTCCTGCTTGGTCCCCGTGGCGATCTCTGCGATCTGGCGGGCGATGTCGGCATCCGTCACCTCCAGGTTCTCCTTTTCGGCAACCGCGTCCAAAAGTAAAGAGCCTTTTACCTGGATGCGAGCCGCGTCCCGGAACTGGGCCTTGTACCCCTCGTCGGTGAGCCCCATCATCTCCAGGGAAAGCCGCTGGGAGGCGAGCCGCTGCTTGCTGTTTTCCAGCATCATCGCCACCTGGCGGTCCACCAGGACCTCGGGCACCTCCAGGTCGTTCTTCTCGACCAGCCCGACGATGAGGCGGTCGCGCAGCTCGGTTTCGATGCGGCGCTCTTCCTGGGCCTGATGCAGTTCGGCCAGCTTCAGCTTCAGCTCCTCGAGAGTCTCGAACTCGCCGAACTCCTTGGCGAACTCGTCGTTCAGCTCGGGAAGCTCCTTCACCTTGATCTCCTTGATGGTGACCGCGAACTCGGCGGGCTTGCCGGCCAGCAGCTCGCTGCCGTAGTTCTCGGGGAAGCTCACCTTGACGATCCCCTGGCTCCCGGCGTCCATGCCGATCAGTTGCTCCTCGAAGCCCGGGATGAAGCGGCCGCTCCCCAGCTCGAGCTGGAAATCCTCCGACTCCCCCCCCTCGAAGGGTACACCGTCCAGGGTCCCGAGGAAGTCGAAGACCACGAAATCGCCCAGCGCGGCGGCGTGCCCCTCGGGGGCCGGTGCCAGCTGGCCAAGGCTGTCCTGCATCTCCTTCAGGCGCGCGGCGACGACGCTGTCGTCCTGCACCAGCTGCTCCTTGACGACCTCCAGCCCCAGGTACTCCCGAACCGAAACCTCCGGGAAGATCTCGACGGTGGCGGAGTAGCTGAAGGGCTCGCCCGGCTTCAGGGGGTCGCTCTCGATGGTCGGATAGGACACCGGGTTCAGCCCCTGCTCGGTGAGCGCCTTGAAGTAGGTGTCGTTTACCAGGCTTTTCAGCACGTCATCGGCCATCTTGTCGCCGTAATGCTTCTCGATCAGCCCCATGGGGACCTTCCCTTTGCGGAATCCCTTGATGGCGGCGTGCTTCCTTATTTCTGCGTAGGCCTTGTCGACCTCGGCCGAGACCTGCTGTGCGGGGATCTTGAAGTTCAGCTTCTTCTTGATGGAGCTTAACGATTCGACATTGATCTGCATGGTAAATCCTCTCTTTTATTCGCTTTATAAGGCAGGCTCTCTGCCGCAATGCTTCCTGCATCTGTCTCAGGGGGGAAATCGGGTGACGGGTTTTCGGGGCAAGCGGCGGCAAAAGCTGCATCCCGAGTGGCGCCTTCTGGACCGGCGCCCTGCTACGCGGCACGCAACAAAGGGGTAAAGTAGCAAAGGGGGGGCGAGCTTGTCAACAGAGAATTTCCTCCCACCGTCTCCCGCGCCCAGGCTAACAGGCTGAATCGCCGAGGCCCACCGGCCGGGCCGGGGCCCCTGCCGGACCGGTTTGCCGCGCCCCCTACCCCCCGGCCCGACCCGGCCGGCGAGGGGGGCGACCGATCCCGGATTGCGCCGGTGCGGGCGCCTGAAGGACCCACGACGGAGCCAGATCCGGGAGGACGGGAGGCCCGCCGCTTCGATCGCCCGTCATAATTGCAGTGGCAGTATATACCATTGTCACAAAAAAGAACAGGCGCAGGATACATTCCTGCGCCTGTTGGTCCAAGGCGAAACGCTGCCAGTTACAGCAGGTCGGTTTTGTTAAGGACGACGATTGCGCTTTTATACGAGACAGACAGCACCAGCAACCAGCTTACCAGCAGGAACGTATTCATCGGCATTCTCCTTTTATTGAATTTTCAGTACATTTTCTTCGCGTCTTCTCCGGCAAGTTCGGCAAGGTTCAACTGCTTTGAATCCATCACCCTCCAGACATAGGCGACGTACGCCAGGACGAAGGGGACGCCAATGGCCACATAGGTCATGACCGTGAGAGTGAATTTGCTGCTGGAAGCGTTGTAGATGGTCAGGCTCGACTGCAGATCCGTCAAGGACGGATAGAATGCGGTGTTGCCGTAGCCTGCCAGGGAGAAGATCGCCAGCCCGACCAGCACGGTCCCCAGCCCCCCGAACCAGATGCCGCACCTCTTGCCCAGGAAACTCGTGGCGACCACGCCGTAGATGACCGAGACCAGTCCCGCCAAAAGGAGCACCAGCACGGCGGGCATCCCCAGCAGGTTGTGCAGGTATTTCCCCGTCTCCACAGACACCTTGCCGGTCGCCGGATCGACGGCGAAGCCGTCCATGGTCACCAGGCCGTAGAGGACCGTCAGCAGGAACGGCAGGGCCCAGAGCAGGTTGATCAGGGTCGCCTTGCGCGCCCGGGCGACCAGGGGCGCGTGGTCCACGTGGCTCACCAGGTACATGGCCCCCAGGGTCCGGGCCAGGAACACCAGGAAGAGGCCGAAGGCGAGGTTGAAGACGTCCAGCGCCGCCTCCAGCCCGTGGAACGGGGTGGCCCAGGTCACCTGGTTGTACATGCCGAGGGTGAAGCGCGACCCGGTGAAGAAGGTCCCCACCGCCGCACCGATCAGCAGGATCCCGACGCTTCCGTTCAGGAACATGAAGATCTCGTAGGTGCGCGCGCCCAGCACGTTGTTGGGCTTCTTGCGGTACTCGTAGCTCACCGCCTGCATGACGAAGGTGAACAGGATCAGCATCCAGACCCAGTAGGCCCCGCCGAAGCTGGTGGCGTAGAAGAGCGGGAAGGCGGCGAAGAGCGCCCCGCCGAAGAGCACCAGGGTCGTGAAGGTGAGCTCCCACTTGCGCCCCATGGCGTTGATGATGAGCGACTTCTCCTCCTCGTTCCTCGCCGTGGTGAAGATCAGGGTCTGCCCCCCCTGCACGAAGGTCAGCATGAGAAAGAGCGAGCCGACGACGGAGGCGATCAGCCACCAGAGCTGCTGCAGGGTCGAGATGTCCAGGTTTCCTATCATGGTTTATGCCTCCGGTCCGATCTTGACCTGCTTCACCATGATGCCGATCTCCGCGATCAGCAGGGCGGTGAACAGGGCGAGGAAGATGAAAAAGGTGAGCTGCACGCTACCCGCGGCGATGTTGGTGCTGGCCACGCCGACCGGCAAAAGCCCCTGGATGGCCCAGGGCTGGCGCCCGACCTCGGCGACCACCCAGCCTGCCTGGGACGCCAGGTAGCCCAGGAAGAGGGAGGCGAAGCAGACCCATGAGAGCCAGCGCTGGGACTCCAGGCTCCCCTTGAAGGCGAAGTAGAGCACCATCAGGAAGATGATCGGGAACAGTGTGCCGAGCGCGATCATGATGTGAAAAGCGTAGAAGGTGAGCGCCACCGGCGGCGCGGCCTGCTCCGGGCTGCTCAGATAGCCGTAGCCGAGATCTTCCTTGTTCTGGTTGAAGAGCTCGAGCGCTGCCGCCGCCGCCCCGGCGTTCCCGCTTTTCTTGGCCTCCTTGTAGCGGGCGAGTTCGGCCAGGGCGATCTTGCCGGTCACCATGCGCTGCTGGGCGCCGACGATGGCGCGCTGCGGGTTGCCGTACACCAGATCGTTGATCCCCGGGACGTAACTGCCGGAATCGCGGTTTGCCAACAGCGAAAGCATGCCGGGTATCGTCACCTCCTGATGAAAGGCGGGGAGGTCGTCGCCCGGTTTCTTGCTGGTGTTGATGATCCCCAGGGCGACCACGGGGGCCTTTTCCTGCCCGGTGTAGAGCCCTTCCATGGCGGCGAGCTTCATCGGCTGGCGGTGGGCGATGTGGAAGGCGGACTCGTCCCCGTTGAAGGCGACGAAGGCGGAGGCGACCAGGCCGAGCACGGAGGCGACCACCATGGAGCGCTGGGCCATGACCTGGTGCCGCTTTTGCAGCAGGAAGAGCCCCGAGATCCCCACCACGAAGAGCGAGGAGAGCAGGAAGGCCGAACTGGTGGTGTGGGTGAACTTGTGCACTGCGTTCGGGGAGAGGGCGATATCCGCGAAGTTCTGCATCTCGAAGCGGGCCTTGTCCGGGTTGAAGGCCATGGCGGTCGGGGTCTGCATCCAGGCGTTGGCGACCAGGATCCAGACCGCGGAGAGGTTGGAGCCGACCGCGACCATCCAGGTGGAGAAGAGGTGGAACCCCTTGGAGGCACGCTGCCAGCCGAAGAACATGACGGCGAAGAAGGTCGCCTCCAGGAAGAAGGCGAAGATCCCCTCGACGGCGAGCGGCGCCCCGAAGATGTCCCCCACCATCCAGGAGTAGTTGGACCAGTTGGTGCCGAACTGGAACTCCATGATGATGCCGGTGGCGACGCCGATGGCGAAGTTGATCCCGAAGAGGGTCATCCAGAACTTGGTCAGCTTCTTCCAGCTCTCGTCGCCGGTCTTGACGTAGATGGACTCGAAAAAGGCTATCAGAAACGAGAGTCCCAGAGTCAACGGCACGAAAATCCAGTGGTACATGGCGGTGAGCGCGAATTGCGCCCGGGACCAGTTCACCGTCGTAAGAAGTTCATTTTCCACTGCTACCCTCCTTGTGTGTGGCAATTTTCGGCAAGCTGATGCCTGCCGGATTTGATAGTATCAGGCGCTACTGGCGTCGCGAGTACCTCGGGGAACTGTCAGCGGGGGGCCGGCGGCCTGGTCAGATTGTCCAGGACGTGCGCGCTCCGCTCCGTGTCGCTGCGGAAATTCTTTTCCAGGTAGTTTGAGAAGAAAAAGAGCTTGAGAACTGCGAAGATGAGGAACAGCTTCAGGGCGATCAGCTTCCAGAGGGTCCGGCCCAGCACCATGGAGCGGAAACCGTCCCGGTAGAAGCCGTACAGGCGCCCGGGCAAAGCGGTCATGCCTCACCTCCGAGCACCGGAAACAAGGACGGGACCTCTGGCTGAAAGACGCGGCAGGGGGCAGAGCAGTGCGGGGAAATCAAGGCAGCCATCGGCAAAAGTTCCTTCATAACAGGCAATAACAGGGTATTTTTACAACGCTGTTTTACGGACCAGACCAACAGGACCTTTTAGGTCCCCTTTAACGCCAAAAAAATTTCAGCTGTTCCTGTTGCGCGCCAGGGTCTCGATGGTGACCCCATCCAGGATATTGACGACCTCGGTCTGCACCGTCTTCCAGATACCGTGCACCAGGCAGGGGCCGCCCCGGTCGCAGGAGCTCCCCAGCAGGCAGCGGTTGGGGACGATGGGACCCTCCACCGCCTCGACGACCTCGCGCAGGGTGATGGCGGACGCCGGGCGGGCCAGGACGAAACCGCCGCCGGTGCCGCGCGAGGAGGTCACCAGGCCGAGCTTGGCGAAGCTCTGGAAGATCTTGGCCAGAAAGGTCTGGGGCACATCGGAAGCGGCGGCGATCTCGCTGATCAGCGACACCCGCCCGGCCGGCTGCTGGGCCAGGTAGATGATGCCGCGGATCGCATATTCCCCCTTGCGGGTCAACTCCATCATAAGGACACCTTTAGGACCAAATTTATCCCTTTTATAGCGAAGAGCACCCGGCCTGTCAAGCGTTATCGGCGGCAGGCCAAAAAAAAGGGACCGCGCGGCGGTCCCCATTTTTTTGAGATGTTATTCGAGAGTTGCTGTCAGCCAAGCAGGCTGTTGAAGTTCCTCGCCCTGTTGGCGAGGATGGTCGGGTCGAGCACCTCGCCGCAGCAGGTGCACTTCCAGGCGTCGAAGGAACGGACGAAGTCGTAGTATTTTTCAGCAAACATCCTGCCTTTGCATTTTGGGCATTTCATGAATGGTACCTCCCCACAGAGAATTGATTAAAGGACTGCATGTGAGATAAGTACTATACATCTTGCGTGCCAAAACCGCCGGACGCTGGCAACACCAGGCCGACCGGAACGCCGAGCGGTCCATTATCGTCGAGAATAAGGAGCGTTACGCAGCATTAAAAATATTTCCGAATTCCCTCCAGCTTCCCGGGGCCGATCCCCGGCACCCGCAGCACCCCTTCCAGGGCGCCGAAAGCGCCATTTTTCTGACGGTCGGCGACGATCCGTCCGGCGAGCGCCGGTCCGATTCCCGGCAGCAGGGCCCACTCCTCGGCCCCTATCAGGTCCGGGTTGAGCGCGATGCCGAGCAGCATGCGTTCCCGGGCGGCCATGCTCCCCATCGATAAAACAGCGGGTTGCCGGCCGCTCAGCCTGAACGTCACGATGTCGCCGGAAACCAGCGGCCTGGCGGCGTCCGCCGGCAGTGGCGCGGGGAGCGCCGCGCCCGGAAGCGCCATTTTTATGACGCCACCCGGCGAGGTTCCGACAGGAAAGCGGTACAGGCCGGGCCGGGGGAAGTCTCCGGCCAACCGCACCGTGACGCTGCCGGCCGGGCCGGGCACAAAAAAGGCCGCGTCCTCACCTTTGCGGGGAGGTACGCGGCCTTTAACGAGCAGGGAGGCGCTGAGCAGCAGGGCGAGGCCAAGAAGCGCCAGTCTGCTCCCCCGTGGTATCACCTCTTGGGCGACCCGGCCTCGTCTTCCTTGTGCAGCTTGTATTCGATGGAGTCGATCAGCGCCTGGTACGAGGCCTCGATGACGTTGGAAGAGACGCCGACCGTCCCCCAGCGGCTCTCCTTGTCCCCGGACTCGATCAGCACGCGGATGGAGGACGCGGTCCCCTGGCCGGCGGGGAGCACCCGGACCTTGTAGTCGAGCAGCTTCACGTCCTTGAGCTTCGGGTAGAACTTCTCCAGTGCCTTCCTGAGAGCGTTGTCCAGGGCGTTGACCGGGCCGGTGCCGTCGGCCGCGGTGTGCTCCACCTTGCCGCCCACCTTCACCATGATGGTCGCCTCGGAGATCGGCTGTTCGTCCTCATGGCGCTTCTCGTCGATGACCCGGAACCCGACCACGGAGAAGAACTTGCGGTGGGTGCCGAGGGCCCGCTTCATCAAGAGTTCGAAGGAGGCCTCGGCCCCCTCGAACTGGTAGCCCCGGTTCTCCATGGCCTTGATGTCTTCCAGGATTTCCAGGGTCACCGGGTCCTTGGAGTCCAGGTTGATGGAGAACTCGGTCGCCTTGGCGAGGATGTTGGCGCGCCCGGAGAGGTCCGAGATCAGCACGCGGGTGTTGTTGCCGACCAGCTCGGGCCTCATGTGCTCGTAGGTCTCGGGGTGGCGCTGGATCGCGGAGACGTGCACCCCCCCCTTGTGGGCGAAGGCGGAGTTCCCGACGTAGGGCTGGTGCTTGTTGGGCGCCAGGTTGGCGAGCTCGTAGACGTAGCGCGACAGCTCGCGCATCCCGCGCAGCTGGGCGTCGGAGACGCAGTCGTGCCCCATCTTCACCCGGAGCGCGGGAATGATGGAGCAGAGGTTCGCGTTGCCGCAGCGCTCGCCGAAGCCGTTGACCGTTCCCTGCACCTGGACGATCCCCTGTTCCACGGCGATCAGGGTGTTGGCGACGGCGCACTCCGAGTCGTTGTGGGTGTGGATGCCGAGCGGCGTCGCGACGGCGGCCTTCACCTGGGCGATGATGCGCGCGATATCGTAGGGCATGGTCCCGCCGTTGGTGTCGCACAGGATGATGCAGGCGGCCCCCCCCTGCTCGGCAGCCTGGAGCGTCTTGATGGCGTACTCGGGGTTCGCCCGGTAGCCGTCGAAGAAGTGCTCGGCGTCGTAGAAGACCTCCGGCATGCGCTCCTTCAGGTACACCAGGGAGTCGTAGATCATCTCGAGGTTCTCTTCCAGCGGGATGCGCAGCGCCTCGTGCACCTGGAAGTCCCAGCTCTTGCCGAAGATGGTGACCGCGTCGGCCTCGGACTGCACCAGGGTGCGCAGGTTCTGGTCCTTGTCCGGCGTGATCTTGGCCCGGCGCGTGGAGCCGAAGGCCGCGATCTTGGCCTGGAAGAGCTTTTCCTTCTTGATGTCCTTGAAGAAGGCGACATCCTTGGGGTTGCTCCCCGGCCACCCCCCCTCGATGTAGTGCATGCCGCACTCGTCGAGCTTGTGGGCGATGCGGATCTTGTCCTCCATCTGGAAGGAGATGTCCTCCGACTGGGTCCCGTCCCTCAGCGTCGTATCGTACAGTTTTACCAGGCTCATGTTCCCACCTTATAAAAGTTCTACGTTCTATGTTCTACGTTCTACGTTGCCCGACAGCAGCGGGTGGTAACGCAGAACGTAGAACGTTGAACGGCCTCCTTATTTCCCGGAGAGGCCGAAGGCGTCGTGCAGCACCCTGACGGCGAGCTCGGTGTACTTGGCATCCACGACGACGGAGATCTTGATCTCCGAGGTGGAGATCATCTGGATGTTGATCCCTTCGGCGGCCAGCGTCTTGAACATGGTGGTGGCGACGCCGGCGTGGCTCCTCATCCCGAGGCCGACGATGGAGACCTTGCTGATGTTCTCGTCGGTGAGCACCTCCTTGGCGGCGATCGCCTCGGCGGTCTCCTTGGTGATGGCGAGCGCCTTCTTGAAGTCGGCCATCGGCACGGTGAAGGTGAAGTCGGTGAAGCCGGCCTCGCTCACGTTCTGCACGATCATGTCGACGGAGATGTTGGCGTCGGAGAGCGGCGAGAGGATCTGGGCCGCGATGCCGGGTTTGTCGGGGACCTGCATGACCGCTATCTTGACTTCATCCTTGGCGTAGGCGATTCCGGAGACGAGCACTGCTTCCATTTCTTTATCCTCCTTGGTAACCATGGTCCCGATGTTCTCGTTGAAACTGGAACGGACATGGACGTCGACGTTGTATTTTTTGGCGAACTCGACCGAACGGATCTGCAGCACCTTGGCGCCCAGGGATGCGAGTTCCAGCATCTCCTCGTAGGAGATCCGCTCGATCTTCTTGGCGTCCTTGCAAAGGTTCGGGTCCGTGGTGTACACCCCGTCCACGTCCGTGTAGATTTCGCAGACGTCCGCCTTGAGCGCCGCCGCCATGGCGACCGCGGAGGTGTCGGAGCCGCCGCGCCCCAGGGTCGTGATGCTCCCTTCGCTGTCCACCCCCTGGAAGCCGGCGACGATCAGGATGGTCCCTTCCTTCAGGTCAGAGCGCATCTTCGCGTCGTCGATCTCCTCGATGCGCGCCTTGCTGAAGGCGTTGTCGGTGACGATCGGGATCTGGAAACCGAGGTAGGATTTGGCCTTGTACCCCATGGCCTTCAGGCACATGGCCAAAAGGGCGATGGAGACCTGCTCGCCTGCGGCAACCAGCACGTCGTATTCGCGGCTGTCCGGGAATTCGCACACCTCGTTGGCCAAAGCGACCAGCTTGTTGGTCTCCCCGGCCATGGCGGAGACGACCACCACCATGTCGTTGCCCGCGTCGTAGGTCTTTGCCACCCTCTTCGCGACGTTGCGTATGCGTTCGACGGACCCCATCGAGGTGCCGCCGTACTTTTGGACCACCAAAGCCATGTCAGTCCTCCTTGTGCTCAACAGTTGATCCGCCGGCGTTTTGATAGCACAAGCGGTTGAAACAACTTTATTACCAAGAATACACCGTGGGGTCAAAACATTTTTTTACTATTCTCATTGATAAAGCCGGTAACGCCGGCGTCGGCCCGGCGCGCCCGCAGGGCAAGGGGGCCGGGGAGCCCCGGCAGAGCGCTGAAAACAACACTAAAAAACGGCATGTTCAAAGCTAGCTGGTGGGGGATTGGCCTTTGCAACGTGGGGAGCCTTCCCCAAGGTCCGCCAGCCGCATGCCAGCGGCAAGCGGGGATGGAGTCAAGGGGGTACCGATGCCACGAGGGTTCACGGGAGTTCCAGGGTCGAAAGAGTTCACGGCAAACCGCTCCGGAGCCCTGGTGAGTTCAGGGAAACAGCTGTTCCAGCAGACGGGCCGCCCGACTTCCGGCCGCCGCGAAACAGAGCGTCCGGCAGTCGGTGCCGGAATGCTCCAGGGTCACCGTCAGCAGGTCCCGGGGCGACTCCTCCGCGAGCCGCTCGGCCCACTCCACGACGCAGGCCCCCGACCCGCTGAAGTACTCCTCGAAGCCGAGCTCGGCTATTTCCTCCGGCCCCTGCAGCCGGTACAGGTCGAAGTGGTACAGGGGGATACGCCCCTGGTAGATGTTCAGGATGGTGTAGGTCGGGCTGGTGACGGGCGTGTCGGGACCGACCTCCAGGCCGGCGGCGACCCCCTGGGCGAACTGGGTCTTGCCGGCACCGAGCTCGCCCACCAGGGCGACGAAATCGCCCGGTAGCAGCAGGCGCCCGAGCCGCGCCCCGAGGGCCGCCGTTTCCGCTCCGCTTCCGGTGACGACGCAGTGCATCTGCGCTAGCCTATCATGGTCCGGATCAGGTCGATCCGGCCGACGATGCCGACGACACGCCCCGCCTCGACTACCGGCACCGCGTGGACCTTCTCGCGGCTCATGATATCCGCGATCTCGCTCACCGGAGACTGGGGCGACACGCTGAAGAGCTGTGCCGTGAAGATGTCGCCGACGGTCTGTCCCGTCATCTTCCGCAGCTCCTTCTCGAACCGTTTGTCGCTTTCGAGGTAGATCACCCAATCGAAGATGGAGACGACCGTCGGGATGTGGAGGCTCTTGTCCTGCTCGACCAGGTCGGTCTCGGAAACCATCCCGATCAGCTCGCCGGCCTCGTTGACCACCGGCGCGCTGGAGATGCGGCTCTTGGCAAAAAGGTTGGCGAGTTCGGTAATGGTGGTTTCGCGCCTCACGGTGATGACGTCCTTGGTCATGATGTCTCGTGCCTTGGTCATAAATAGCTCTCCGTTTTTCAAAGTACCTGCAGGTAAGTCATCGTAGTGCCATTGTCAAACAGCTCCCTCCCCCCTTGCGGGGGTCGGGGTGAGAGGGAGGGCGCCCTCTGCTGCCACCCCGGCGGCTTCACCCTCCCGCCCATCCCTCCGGCGCCAGCCGGCTCAAGGCCTCGGGAAGCATCTCCTGGACATCGGTTGCGCTCATCCCCTGGCTCCCCAGGCGCGGCAGCAGCAGGTCGGCGGCGAATCCGTGGACGAAGGCCCCCAGCTGGCAGGCCTCGAAGGGGGGGTACCCCTGTCCGAGCAGGGAGGCAACCACCCCGGTCAGCACGTCCCCCATCCCCCCGCTCGCCATGCCGGGGTTGCCGCTGGCGTTGATGGCGACGGAGCCGTCGGGCGCTGCGCTTATGGAGCGGGCCCCCTTGAGGATCAGGTGGACCTGGAAGCGGGTGGCAAAATCCCGGGCGGTCCCGACGCGGTCCGCTTCCACCTCGGCTACCGTGCAGCGGGCCAGGCGCGCCATCTCCCCCGGATGCGGGGTGAGCAGGGTCACCCGGCCGCGCCTCTCCAGCAGGATCTCGGGCGCGGTCGCCACCGCGTTCAGAGCGTCGGCGTCGAGCACCAGCGGCTCCGGCAGGGACGCCACCAGGGAATGCACCAGGTAGACGGTGGACGGTGCGCCCCCGAGTCCCGGGCCGAGCGCCACCACGTCACGGCTCCCCGCCGCACGCGACAGTTCGCCCAGGGAGCCGGCCTGGTGATGTGCCGCACCCGGCCTGCCGACCGGCAGGGTCATCACCTCGGTCGTCTTCGCCTCCAGGATCGGGTTGAGAGCTGCGGGAACCGCGAGGGTCACCAGGCCCGCGCCGGAGCGCAGCGCGCTCTCAGCCGCCATGGCGGCGGCGCCGGTTTTCCCGGTCGCCCCCGCGACCACCAGGCAGTGCCCGGCGCTCCCCTTGTGGGCCAGCGCCCCCCGGGGCCGGAACAGCAGGCGCGCGCAGGGGAGGTCCACGAACTCGCTGCCGGGGGCCTCGGCGAGGACCACGGGGGGCATGCCGATATCGGCCACCACCAGCCGCCCGCAGAGCCCGGCGCCCGGGTGGAGCACGTTGCCAAGCTTGGGGAGCGCGAAGCTGACCGTCAGGTCGGCGCGCACCGCGGTGCCGAGCACGCGTCCGCTGGCGGCGTCCACCCCCGAGGGGATGTCGACCGCGACGACCGGCAGGCCGGCCGCGTTGATCATCTCGATGGCGCTGCGGAAAGCCCCGGTCACCTCGCTCTTCACCCCGGTACCGAGCAGGGCGTCGACGATCAGCGCCGCTCCCCGGAAAACCTCTGCCGGCAGCTGCGCCCCGTCGGTGGGGAGGATCAGGCTCCCCCGCTCCAGCAGTGCCAGGTTGGCCGCGGCGTCCCCGGTGACCTCGGAGGGATGGGCGAGCAGCAGGACCCGGGCGTCCCACCCCCGTTGACATAAAAGCCGGGCTATCACGTAACCGTCGCCGCCGTTGTTCCCCTTGCCGGCGACCACCAGCGCCCGCCTGCCGGCGCCCGGGCCGAAGGCCTCGGTGATGGCGTTGGCGCACGCCCTCCCCGCGTTTTCCATCAGGGTCAGCCCCGCGATGCCGAACTCCCGGATGGCACGCTGATCCATGAGCTGCATGACCTGGCCGCTCACCACTTTCATCTGTCGCCCCGGTTAAACAGGTTAAGGTTAAGGTTGAGGTTGAGGTCAAGTTGAGCAGGTTAAGGCTAAGGTTGAGGTCAAGTTGAACAGGTTAAGGCTTAGGCTCGGGTTGAGGTAAGGTTCTGCCCGTGCTGCCACTTCAGGGGGAGGCCGTCAACGGTCAACGTTCCAGCACGACCATGGCGACCGCGCTACCCGCGTCGTGGGAGAGCGAAAGGAAACAGGAGCCCAGCCCCAGATCCCGAAACATCTCCTCGGCGCGTCCGTAGAGCAGCAACTCGGGTTTCCCCAGCGAGTCGTTGGCGACCTCCATGTCCTTCCAGGACAGGCCGTCCCGAAGCCCGGTGCCCAGGGCTTTCAGGAACGACTCCTTGGCGGCGAAGCGCAGCGCGTAGTGCTGCGCCGCGTGCTTCTTGGCCCCGCAGTAATCGATCTCCGGCTCGGTGAAGAGCCTCAGGAACAGGGCATCGTTCCCCTCTTTCAAGAAACGCTCGAAGCGGGCTATCTCGACGATGTCAACGCCTATGCCAAAAACCACCCTATGACTCCCTGAAAGACGTTCTACGTTCTACGTTCTACCTTCTGCGTTCGGCGCTCGGCGTTCGGCGTTCGGCGTTTATGCAGGTTCCTCCACCTTTCACGGTTCGTTCACCTTTCACAAGCCTATTCACCCTTCACAGCATCCGCCGCGGCGGGGAGGGACTCGCGCCACTCGCGAAGCACCCCGGGAAGGTCCAGCGACTGATCGGCCAGGGCCGTGGCCACCGCGACCTCCAGCGTGGCACGCTCGCCGAGGTGCTTCAGGATCCCCTGCATGGCGTACCAGCCGTAGCGCGTCACCATGAAGCTGGCTATGGCGTAGCTTTGCTGGTAGGCGACCCCCGCCTGCGCCCGATCCATGGAGATGAAGGAGCCGGACAGGGTCTCCAGCGACAGCAGCGCCCCTCCCTTCACCCGGCGTGCCATCGGCATGGCGTGGGCGCTGAACTCCTTGCGCTCCTCGATCTGCGCCAGCCCTTCGTTGAGCCAGGTGGGGATGTTGCCGTGGGTGAGTTCCGCAACCAGCACATGGGTGAACTCGTGGAACAGGATGCTGCGCAGCTGCGGGGTAAGCTTAGTGACCCCGCCGACCGGGAGGCGGATCTTGCCGTCGTAGAGGCCGCCCGACCAGTCGGGCCCGGCGGTCACGCTCGAATAGTCGCTCTTGGTGTACAGCAGCACCGGGATGCGCGCGGTGGGAAACAGGCCGAGATCGGCCCCGACGCTGTTGTAGGCGCTCTCCAGCGCGTCCAGCACCTCCGCCGCCAGGCCGGGAGGGAGCTCGTCGTCATAGCTGATGTCGAACATGGAGCTGTACCCCTTGTCCATCTTCGACTCGACCGGGAGTTCCCGCTCCGCCTTGGCGATCAGACCCTTGAGGGTCCCGTTCGCCGGGTCCAGCTCCAGCCCGCGGCGCCAGGAGGCGAGCGCCGCCGGAAGATCGCCGGTGTCGTAGCTGATCTTGCCGAGGAAAAGAAGCGGCTCGGCCCCCTCCCCCGCCTGGGTCAGCTCCGCACGGGCGGAATCGTAGTTCTTGCCCAGGTAGAAGGCGATACCGCGCAGCACCGTGAACCGGGTCTCGCCGGGATAGAGGTCGCGCGCCTGGCCGAAGAAGTCGGCCGCCTCCGCGAAGCGGCTCAGGTTCAGGTCGTTCTGGGCGATCTGCACGTAGGCGGAGGCGAGGTCGCGGCGCAAGGATTCGCTGTAGGGGAAAAGCGAGAAGCCGCTCCTCAGTTCGTCGAGCGCCTTGTAGTACTCCCCTCTCCCGACGAGGGCCTTGGCCTGGGCGCTGATGCTGGCGGGATCCCCGGCGCCGGCGGCCCCCGTTGCCAGACAGAGGGCAAGGAGTGCTGCGGCGACAAGGTGACGTGCGGTTCCGGTCATCTTCTACCTCTCGGGTCGGCAGGACGGGAGTTGGCGTACGGCGCGCAGCTGCGCCGGGCCCCTCTTCACCAGTTCAGCTCGCTTTTCGCTTTGGGTACGGCCGCCTGACGGATGCTCCGCGCGATCCCGGCCGCGTCCAGGCCGTAGATCGCCTTCAACTCGGCCTGCTCCCCCTGTTCGACGAAAACGTCGGGAAAGCCGAGCCGGGTGACGCGCACGCCGGCCATCCCCTCCTCCTCCAAGAGCTCCAGCACGGCCGAGCCGAAGCCCCCCTGGAGCACGTTCTCCTCGACGGTGAAGAGCTGCCCGGTCCCGGCCAGGGAGAGGATCAGCCCCCGGTCCAACGGCTTCACGAAGCGCACGTTCATGACGGCGATCTCCAGTCCCTCCAGGGCGAGCGCCTGGGCCGCCTGCAGGGCCGGCTGGACCATGGTGCCGACCGCCAGCAGCGCGCCGTCGCCCCCGGGCCTCAAAAGCTCACCGCGTCCCAGCGGGAGCGGGGCGAGGATCTGGTCGATCGGGACGCCGCAACCCGGGCCCCGCGGGTAGCGCACGGCCGAGGGGCCGGGAAGCTGCAGCCCGGTGCAGAGCATGTGCTGCAGCTCGTTCTCGTCCTTGGGCGCCATGACGACCAGCCCCGGCAACAGGCGCAGGTAGGAGAGGTCGAAGACGCCGTGGTGCGTCGGCCCGTCGCTCCCCACCACGCCGGCGCGGTCGATGGCGAAGAGCACCGGGAGATCCTGCAGGCAGACGTCGTGGGCCAGCTGGTCGAAGCCGCGCTGCAGGAAGGAGGAGTAGAGGGCGACCACGGGGCGCAGCCCCTCGGCGGCCAGTCCCGCGGCGAAGGTGACCGCGTGCTGCTCCGCGATGCCGACGTCGAAGCAGCGCTCCGGGAACTCCTTGGCGAAGGGGGTGAGGCCGGTGCCGTCCGGCATGGCGGCGGTCACCGCGACGATCTTGTCGTTTTCCTGGGCGAGTTTTCTCAGGGAATCGCCGAAGATCCCCGTGTAGGAGGCGGCCCCCCCCTTCCCTTTCAACACCCGGCCGGTCGCCGCGTCGAAGGGGCCCACGCCGTGGAAAAGGGAGGGGTTCGCCTCGGCGGCCGGATACCCCTTCCCCTTTTTGGTCAGCACGTGGATCAGCACCGCGTCGTCGAAGCGCTTCACGTTTTCCAGGGTCTCCAGCAAAAGCGGGATGTTGTGGCCGTCGATCGGTCCTATGTACTCAAAGCCGAAGGCCTCGAAGAGCATCCCGGGGGTGAAGAGCCCCTTCAGCGACTCCTCGGCACGCTTGGCAATCTGCAGGGCGCTCCTGCCGAACATCGGGAGCCCCTCCAGGAACGCCTCCAGCTCCTTCTTGGCCTTGTGCACGAACTCCGAGGTGATGGTGCGCGACAGCAGGTTGGAGAGCGCCCCGACGTTTTCCGAGATCGACATCTCGTTGTCGTTCAGGATCACCACCAGGTCCTTGTTCAGGTGGCCGGCGTGGTTCAGCGCCTCGAAGGCGATCCCCCCCGTCATGGAGCCGTCCCCGATGACGGCGAGCACCTTGTTGCTCCTGCCGTCCAGGTCGCGCGCCACCCCCAGGCCGAGCGCGGCCGAGATGGAGGTGGAGGAGTGCCCCACGTCGAAGACGTCGTGGGCGCTTTCGGCGCGTTTGGGAAAGCCGCTCACCCCCCCCAGGGTGCGCAGGGTGCCGAAGTCGGCGTTCCTGCCGGTCAGCAGCTTGTGGGCGTAGGCCTGGTGCCCGACGTCCCAGACGATCTTGTCCCTGGGCGAATCGAAGACCCGGTGCAGCGCGACGGTGAGCTCCACGACCCCGAGGCTCGGGGCCAGGTGCCCGCCGTTGGCGGCGCAGACCTCGATGATCCGGGCGCGCAGCTCGCCTGCGAGCTGCTCCAGCTCCTTCAGGGAGAGCCCCTTCAACTGGGAGGGATCGGTTATGCCGGAGAGCAGGGACGCCATCACGATTTCCTCTTGACGATGTAGGAGGCGATGGCGCGCAGCGGCTCGGCCCGCTCGTCGAAGCCCGCCAGCGCGTCCAGCGCCATCTGCACCAGTTCCCGGGCGCGGGCCTTGGAGGCCTCCAGGCCGACCAGGGCCGGATAGGTCGCCTTGCCGCGCGCCTGGTCGCTCCCCGCGTCCTTGCCGAGCTCCTCCGTGGTCCCCTCCACGTCCAGGATGTCGTCGGCGATCTGGAAGGCAAGCCCGATCGCCTCGCCGTAGCGGGAGAGGGCTGCCAGGCTCTCCTCGGAGGCGCCCCCGAGGAGCGCGCCCGCGCGGACGGAGGCCCGGATCAGGGCGCCGGTCTTGTGGGTATGGATGTAGGAGAGGGTCGCCAGGTCGATCTCGTCCTTCCCCTCGCTCTCCATGTCGACCACCTGCCCGCCCACCATGCCGCGCGAGCCGGAGGCGTGCGCGATCTCCTGGATCACCCGCAGCCTGGCCGCCGGCTGCGCGCCCTCCTCGGCCCGGGAGAGCAGGATGAAGGCCTCGGTCAACAGGGCGTCGCCGGCCAGGATGGCGGTCGCCTCGCCGTACACCTTGTGGTTGGTGGGGTTCCCCCTCCTGAAGTCGTCGTCGTCCATGGCGGGGAGGTCGTCGTGAATCAGGGAGTAGGTGTGGATCATCTCCATGGCGCAGGCGGCGGGTATCGCGCTGGGAATCTGCCCCCCCACCGTTTCGCAGGCGGCCAGCATCAGGATGGGACGCACCCGCTTGCCGCCGGCGAAGACCGAATAGCGCATGGAGCCGTGCAGCGAGGCGGGGAGTTCGCTCCCCTTCGGGAGGTAGCGGTCCAGCGCCTCGTCGACCAGCTGGCAGCGGCTTTTCAAATACTCTTTCAGATCCATATATCTCTCGCTTTCCTTAGATTCTTGAATTGTTCGTACACTAGCACCGTGCCGGGGAGCAGATCCGGGGAATCCGGGAAACCGTTGAACCGGGCTCCCCGGTCAGGACACAAGGGGAGCGTCCTCTCAGGATAACTCAGATTTTCTCCCTGGCAAAAGGATTGGACAGTTAAGTTTTAGAGTTACTCCCCTTACTCCACTTCGTCAAAGGGTTTCTTGACGAAACTGCCGTCGCGCTGCTTCAGCAGGAGTTCCACGCGCCGCTCCGCCTCGTTCAGTTTCTTGGAGCAGAAGGCGGACTGTTTCACCCCCTCCTCGAACGCCTTCAGGGAGTCTTCCAGTGAGAGTTCCCCCCCTTCGAGCTTTTTCACGACCTCCTCGAGCTTCTTCAACGCGGTTTCGAACTTTTCCACAGCCATGGCGGACCTCTCTAAGAAAAATGAACGATATTATACAGACTGGGAGAGACAGGTCAAGGTTAAGGTTGAGCCGTCCTCGACCTTAACCTCAACCTCAACCTGTTTCAATTTCCTCCACCCGGCAAAGCGCGGAGCCGGCGGCGAGGGTCAGCTCCAGCCGGTCCCCCTGGGCGAGCTCGCGGCTGTCCCGCACCACCCCCTTCCCGGGGAGCCGGCGCGCGATGGCGTAGCCGCGCGCCAGCACCGCCAGGGGCGAGACGGCGTCGAGCGTTCCCGAGGCGCTCCTCAGCCTCTCGGCGGCCCCCGAGAGCCGGCGCCCCATGGCGTGGTCCAGCCGCCAGGAGAGCGCCTCCAGGCGCTCACCGCTCCGGCTCAGGGTGAGCGCCGGGCTCTGCCGGGCCAGCCGGGCGGTCAGCGCCGCGACCCGCCCGTCGTGCGCGCCCAGCAGCAGGTCGGCCTCGCGCCTCAGGCGCCACTCCAGGCTGTCGACCCGCTGGGCCAGATGCCCGAGCACCCGGGAGGGGTCGGCCAGCGCACGCGAGAGCGCGGCGACGCCCGCCTGCCAGCGGTCCAGGCGGCGCCGCTGGCCGATTGCCAGCCGGTGGGTCAGGGCCTCCAGTTCGGCGCTCAGCTCCTGCTTGCTGCGCACCACCAGCTCCGCCGCGGCGGAGGGTGTGGCGGCCCGCAGGTCGGCAACGAAGTCAGCGATGGTGAAGTCGACCTCGTGCCCCACCGCCGAGATGACCGGGACCGCCGAGCGGTGGATGGCGCGCGCCACGACCTCCTCGTTGAAGGCCCAGAGGTCCTCCAGCGAGCCGCCGCCCCGGCCGACGATCATCACGTCGACCCCGCCCAGGCGGTTCAGGTCGTCGATCGCCCCGGCGACCTCCAGGGCGGCCCCCTCCCCCTGCACGCGCACCGGGCAGATCAGAATCTCCAGGTTGGCGAAGCGGCGGGTCAGCACGGTGAGGATGTCCCTGATGGCGGCGCCGGTGGGCGAGGTGACCACCCCGATGCGCTGCGGCAGCGTGGGGATCTCCTTTTTGTGCGCCTGCGCGAAGAGCCCCTCCCCGGCGAGCCGCTCCTTCAACTGGATGAAGGCGAGCTGCAGCCCGCCGATCCCCTGGGGTTCCAGGTACTCCGCCACCAGCTGGTACTCGCCGCGCGGCTCGAAGAGGGTGAGCCGGCCGCGCACCAGCACCCGCATGCCGTCGCGGGGGGTGAACTTGAGCGCGCGCGCGGCGCCCCGGAACATGACGACGCGCAGCTGGGCGCCGGCGTCCTTCAGGGTGAAGTAGCAGTGCCCCGACTGCGGCGAGGCAAAATTGGAGATTTCCCCCTCGACCCAGACCTGGTCGAAGTTCTCCTCCAAAAGGCCGCGCACCAGCGCGGTGAGGGCGCTCACCGTAAGTACCCGGCGCTCCTTGAAAAGTTCCATGGTTACTCCGGTCGTTGAGTCGTTGAGTCGTTAAGTCGTTGAGTCGTTGAGCCACTGAACCACTGAACCACTGGACCACTGGACCACTGGACCACTCGACCACTTAACGCCTTTGGTTCAGACTCCCCGCCGTTTCTACCACGCCCGGCTCCCCGCTGTCAAACCGGTTGACCGGCGCGGGCGGTCGATGCTAGTATGCGCCCCATGAAAAACTACCCCTACGTGATAACCGTCTCCTCCGAAAAGGGGGGGGTGGGCAAGACGACCCTGGCGACCAACCTCGCCATCTTCCTGAAGGCCCTCGACGAGAATCTCCCGGTCTCCATCCTCTCCTTCGACAACCACTTCACCGTCGACAAGATGTTCTCCATCAAGGGGCAGAAGCTCTCCGGAAGCGTCGCGGACCTGCTGCTGGAGACCCCGGGGAGCGAGCTTTTGCACACCGGACAGTACGGGGTGAACTACATCCCCTCCTCGACCGCGCTCCCCGACCTGAAGGGGTCGCTCAAGGGCCCCATGGTGCTGGCCCGCCTGCTGGCCCAGTCCAACATCCCGGGGATCGTCATCGTCGACACCCGCCCCGACCTCGACGTCATGACCCAGAACGCCCTGTTCGCCGCGGACCGCGTCATGGTCCCGATCAAGGACATGGCGAGCATGGACAACTGCCGCAACATCTTCGAGCTGTTCGACAAGAAGGGGCTGGACCGCAAGAGCCTCACGCTGATCCCCTGCCTGATCGACGAGCGCATCAAGTTCGAGGGGGTCTTCAAGGACCAGAAGACCCTTTTGAAGGCCTTCGCCATCAACCGCGGCTACCGCTGCTCGGAGACCTTCATCTCCAAGAGCCCGAAGGTCGAGAGCCTGAACACCAACCCGGACGGCCGGATCTACCCGATCCTGACCCACGGGCGCGGCACCGACGTCTTCGGCCAGTTCACCGCGCTCGGCCAGACCGCGATCAAGGAGTACCACGAGACCCGCGAGCCCCGCTCGCTGCTGTTCGACAGGTGGCTCGGCGAGGAGGACAGCCGCAAGAAGGAGGCCTACTTCGCCAGGCTCACCGGCCTGAAGAGCGAGTGCCTGGTCTGCGGCAAACCCCTCGACCCGGAGTCCCGGGTCTCGTATTACTGCGAGAGCTCCGACGGCGCGTCCTGCGGCTTCGTGGAGGCCGACTGCTTCACCGACTTCCTGCTGCAGGCGGTGTTCCGGATGGGCCGCGAGCTGGCAGCCGACGATCCCACCAGGCTCATGATCGACCAGACCGCGCGCGAGTCGATCTTCGTGCTGAACCCGGGAGGGCCCGACGCCCCGGGGAGCCTCGATTTCCACCGCTTCGACCTGAGCGGGGTCTCGCTCCTGAAGAAGCAGTACCCGCTCGCCGTGGCTCCGGAGCGCGACGGTTTCTCCGGCCTGGTGCAGGGGGGGTTGGCCGGCTACCAGGGTCAGCTGCGCGACGCCTTCCTGATGGTGCATCCGGTCTCCGGCGAGACCCCCGAGTCGATCCTCGTGGAGGAGAACTACCGGGAGATGACCCGCCTCAGGAAGCGGATCGCGGCGCAACTGTAACGGCGGACCCCTGCGCGGGCGGCGCGGGGCAAACCGGCACCAGACGCCACCCGGCGCAAACCGGCCCCCAAGGGTATCAGATGAAGTCACCCGAAATTCCCCTCGGCGGCGGGGACGCGAGCCTCAAAACCAGGAACGTGGTCCTGTTGCTGCTCCTGCTGGCCTTCGCCGGCTACGGCGCCGCGCTGAACAACTATTTTTTCCTGGACGACACGACCGGGCCGTACGCCGGCTTCCTCCTGAGCCGCGAACCGTGGCGCATTTTCAGCGAGAACTTCGACGTCATCTACATGAGCCGGCTCTGGCGCCCGGTGGTGGCGCTCAGCTACGTGCCGAACTACCTCTGGGGCGGCCTGAACCCCTGGAGTTACCACCTGGTCAGCACCCTGCTGCACGCGGGGTGCGGCGTGGCGAGCTACCTGATCGCCCTCCGGCTGACCGGCAGGAAGCAGGTCGCCCTGCTGACGGCGGTGCTCGGCGCCATGACCATGACCAAGGCGGACGCCGTCATGATGCTGGCCCACCGCACCACCCTCCTGGGCGCGCTCTTCTCCCTCTGCTCCTTTTTGTGCTACACGCGCCTGCTGGCTGCCGGGTGGTCCCGCAGGGACGCCCTGCTCTGCGCCGGATGCTTCCTGCTCGGCATCTTCTCCTACGAGACGACCCTGGCGCTTCCCGGGGCGTTTCTCGGCACCGGTGCCCTCCTCTACGGCAGGGCCTACCTGGGGAAAAAGCGCGAGCTGGCGCTGGCGCTCGCCCTCCTCGCGCTGAGCGGGGCCCTCATCCTCGGCCTCGGCCTGGCCGGAGGGGGCGCCGTCGGCGCGGGGGACGCGGCTCAGGGGGTGGCGCTGCGCGGCTGGCACATCGCGCGCAACCTCGCGGCGGTCGTCCCGATCTTCGTGATTCCCCCTTTTCTGCTGCACTACCCGACGAACTCCTACCACAACGTCCCCCTGACCTTCGGCTGGGTGGAAATGGCGGGAACCGGCCTGCTGGCGCTTTTCACCTGGCTCGGGTTCCGCCTGAAGGAGCCCGCGGTGCTGGTCGGCGTGCTGTTCTTCCTGGTGCTGGCCGCCCCGACCACCCAGGTCCCCTGGCTCTACTACCCCGACGCCGGCGCCGGCCAGGCGCTCATGAAGCTGCGCTGGTCGGTGGGCAAATTCAGCTACCTCCCCTGCTTCGGGTTCTACCTGGCGGCGGGGATACTGCTCACCCGCCTGTACGACTCCCTGAAGGGGAGCCTGCCGGGAGCGCCGCTTGCCTGGGGAGCGGGCCTGCTGCTCGCCTGGTACCTGCTCTTCAACTGGTACTGGCTGCAGCAGCGGGCAGGGACCTGGCGCGCGGTGGGTGAAACCGGCCGCAAGGAGGTCGCCGCCCTGAGGGCCAGGAACCTGCGCATCCCCCCGGGGACCGCCGTGTACCAGCTCAACCTGGCCTACTACCACCGCCATGCCCAGGCGCTTCTTCGGGTCCTGTACCGGGACCCGGGGCTGCGGGTGCTGGACGCCCGCGACTGGCGGCCGGGGGGGCCGGCAAACAACGTCTTCATCATAGACCCGGGAAGTCCCGGGCCCACCGATCTCTACATCTTCAGGCTGGCGGCGAACGCCCCGCCCCTGCGTCTGCGATAAGAGCCCAGAGGAACCGTGAGAAAAAAAACTGCCATCATCATCGGCGCGGGGCCGGCCGGCCTCACCGCCGCCTACGAGCTTTTGGACAAAACGGACGTCGTGCCGCTCATCTTCGAGATGACGGACGATATCGGCGGCATCTCCAAAACGGTCCTCTACAAGGGTAACCGCATCGACATCGGCGGGCACCGCTTCTTCTCGAAATCCGGCCGGGTCATGCAGTGGTGGCAGAACCTGTTCCCAAGCCAAGGGGCGCCGGCGCGGGATGACCGCCTGCTGGGCCGCCAGGTCCCGCTGGCCCGCGCCTGCACGCTGCGTCCCCTGGGCTCCCGGGAGCCGGTCACCGTGCCGGCTCCGGACCCGGAGCGGACCGACGCCGTCATGCTGGTGCGCGGGCGCCTGTCGCGCATCTTCTACCTGCGCACGTTCTTCGACTACCCGGTCAGCCTGACCCTGGACACCCTGAGCAAGCTCGGCCCGGTCCGCATCCTGAAAATCGGCCTGAGCTACCTGAAAGTCCGCCTGGCCCCGGCGCGGCCGGAGAGCTCGCTGGAGGAGTTCTTCATCAACCGGTTCGGCAGGGAACTGTACCTGACCTTCTTCAAGGACTACACCGAGAAGGTCTGGGGGGTCCCCTGTTCCGAGATCCCCCCCGAGTGGGGCGCCCAGCGCATCAAGGGGCTGTCGGTGACCACGACCCTGCTCCACGCCCTGGGAAGGGTGTTCAGGGGCGCGGAGCACCCCGGCCGGCAGCAGGTGGAAACCAGCCTGATAGAACGGTTCCTCTACCCGAAACTGGGGCCGGGGCAGCTCTGGGAGGAAGTCGCGGCCCAGGTCGAGCGCAACGGCGGGCGGATCATCCGCCAGGCCCGGGCCGTCGGGATCGAGACCGCGGGAGAGTCGGTGGTCTCGGTGCGGATCAGGGACGAGCGGACCGGCGAGCTGGAGAGCTACACCGGGGACTATCTTTTTTCCTCCATGCCGGTCCTGGAGCTGATCGCCGCCATGGGGGACGCGGTGCCGCCGCCGGTGCGAGAAATCGCCGGCGCCCTCCAGTACCGGGATTTCATCACCGTCGGCCTGCTGCTGAAAAAGCTGAAGATCAGGAACGAGACGGCGCTCGCGACGGTCAACGGCCTGATCCCCGACAACTGGATCTACATCCAGGAGCGGGAGGTGAAGCTCGGTAGGCTGCAGATCTTCAACAACTGGAGTCCCTATCTGGTGGGCGATCCCGACACGGTCTGGATCGGACTGGAATACTTCTGCAGCGAGGGCGACGAGCTCTGGTCCATGCCGGACCGGGATTTTATCGACTTTGCCATAAGGGAACTGGCCAGCATCGGCATCATCGACCCGGAGGAGCTCCTCGACTCGACGCTGCTGCGCATGCCCAAGGCCTATCCGGCCTATTTCGGCAGTTACCGGGACTTCGACCAGGTGCGCGCCTACACCGACCGCTTCAGGAACCTTTTCCTGGTGGGGCGTAACGGCATGCACCGCTACAACAATGCCGACCACTCCATGCTGACCGCCATGACCGCCGTGCAGAACATCATCGAGGGGCGCACCGACAAGAGCAACATCTGGGAGGTAAACGCCGAGGAAACGTACCACGAGGCCCGCACCGACTAGCGCCCCGCCCGCCGGGTCAAAAGCTTCCCGGCAGGGCCCGGCCCGGCGGCGTCTGGGGGAGCGGCGCTCCCCCGGGCCACGCCCCCGCCGCAGGACCGGAAGCGATCCTGCGCAGGGTCCCGGTCCCACGCCCCCCGAAGCGGGAGGCCCCGGTCAGTTCACCAGCTTGGAGGCGGCCACGAAGCTGATCCCCTCCCCGGCGAGCTGGGGCATCATGGCCTTGAGCGCCCGGATGGTCGCCGGGTGCGGGTGGCAGATGGCGATCGCCGAACCCTTCTTGCGCGCGATGGCGGCCACCTGGGCCAGCTGCCTGCCGATCAGCGCCTCGTCCTGCACGTTGTCCAGGAACACCTGGCGCGCCCCGCAGCGCAGTCCCAGCGCGCGCGCCCGGGCGTAGCCCACCGAGGCGGGCGAGGTCCGGGAGTCCACGAAGAACATCCCCTTCTCCTGCAGCACCTTGAGCACCACCTCCATCTTCTCCGCGCTCTGGGTGAAGCGCGACCCCATGTGGTTGTTGGCCCCCACCGCGTAGGGAACCGCGCGGAAGTACCCCTGCACCCGCGCCTCGATGTCGGGGTCCGCCATGGCGACCAGGAGCCCGATCTTCTCCATCGGCTGGCGGGGATACCCCTCGGGCTCCATCGGCATGTGGACCATCACCTCCGCGCCCGCTCCGTGCGCGGCCTCGGCCACCCCCCTGGCGTGCGCCAGGCTCGGTATGACGGAGAAGGTGAGCGGCAGGCCGATGGAGAGCAGCTCCTGGACCTCCTTCTGGCTCGCCCCCATGTCGTCGATGATGAGCGCAACCGAGCCGGGCCCCGTCGCGCGCGCCGGGAGCGTGGCGCGCGGTTTCGGGGCGGGGAGCGCGGCGCCGGAGAGCCGCGCCTGGACGGGGACCGGGCGCGGCGGGATCTTCAGACGCGCGGCAGGCCCGGCGCCGGGCTGCGCGGCCGGTGCCGCCGGACGCGCCGGCTCGGGCGCTTTGCTGCGGCTTTGCTCCAGGAGGAAGAAGGCGCCCGCGATGAGCAGCGCGACCAGTACGAGTGCCAGCAGGGGACGGCGCCCCCCCCCGCCGGAAGATTTGCGTCTGTTGACGGCCTTGCCCTTGCGTGCCAATGCTACCTCCGGACCGGATTGGGTGCAGAAACGGGATCAATATATAGGCAAACCGGAAGCGGAGCAATCAAAAAGCCGAAAACGCGGCGAGCCGGCCCACCTTCCCCGGCGACCGGGCACAATCGGCCTTTCCCGGGTCAGGTTCAACGTGAAGAGGGAGCGGGCACCGCAGGACGCGGGGGAGGTGGGGGACCCGATCGACGGCATCGACAGGAAGCTGGCGGGGTGGCGCAGGGGCGGCGGGGCGGGCGGAGGTTCAACGGTTGACGGGGCTACCCCCGGACGCTCCGGTCCGACGGCAGGCGGGACTGCTCCCCCCCGACCCGATCCGAAGGGAGGCTGGACGACTCCCCCCGGAACGGGAGTTTTGGGCCGGGCTCCCGCGGGGAGCAGGCGCCCGGCCGGCTAGCGAAAGACATCCTTGATACTGTTGGGCACTTTGCGCGCCACGCCCAGCCGCTTCTGGTCGTTGACCAGTTGCAGCGCGTACTGGCCCCTGCCGTTTGCCTCAAAGCTCAACCCTTCCTTGATCTGCTGTATCAGCTCCTTGAGGCGCTCCAACTCGGGGCCCCCCCCCGAGGAGCAGACGTGCTGAAGCTGCACGAATAGGTCGTCGAACTCCCTCTCGCTTCTGGCCGAGCCGGAGATGCCGTGCTCCACGTCGTGATCCAGCAAGATCCGCTTGGTCTGTATCAGTTGCACCTCGACCCTCAGCTTTTCGATGATGGGCAGGTCGCTTTTTTTCAACTCGCACAGGCATCTGCTCAAGACGCTGTATTGCTTTAACATGGGCTCCCCCTGCGGTGTGGTGACGCTTCTTCCTTAACAAGAAGCGCGCCAACGGCGCCCAAAAATAAAACAATTGCAATATCGGAACGTTAGCAAAAAAACGGAGGGTGGCGTCGCCCACTGGGGGGTGTGCGTTTTTTTACAGATCTCTTATTTTGTTCAATCATTAGCCAAATAAAACAGTCAGTTAGCCGTTGATTGTAACATTTTGGACATGTGAATTTTTTTACAGCCGACGGGGTGACTCGTCGGATAGAGTTGCGCCCGGCGAGATAGCGGATTTTATTATTTCAGTCTAATGCCGGCTCGGACTATACCAGCTCTTCCTGCTCGAACGCCTGCAGGGCGACCGCGGTGGTCACCCCCGCGTTCACGGCCGAGGCGAGGTCGATTGCCTGGATCACGGCGTCCTGGGGGATGCCGCTCTCCAGCGCGCGGCGTATGCGCCCTCCGGTGCAGTGCACGCAGCCGCGGGTGAGCGCCACGGCGAGGCCGATCAGCTGCTTCTCGCGGTCGGTCAGATGTTCCGGGGCGTGTGCGTGATCCAGCAGGGTCCTGGCGGCAAAATCGTGGAACTTCATCGGCTGCTCCTCCCGGCGTTTCCGGACGCGGATGCCGCCCTCCCCCCGCGTTTGCTGCGGCACCGGGGGCGGACGGGGAAAAAGTCTGGACAGCATGACACACTAAGGTATAAGTTCACAGGAGCGGCCCACCCGAAGGGTGCGGCCCTTTACGGCTTAAGGAGGAGCGCATGTTGGTCGAGTGGCAGGAGAACCTCTCCATCGGGGTGTTGGAAATAGACATCCAGCACAAGCTGCTTTTCGAAAAGTTCAACAGCTTCCTGCTCGCCTGCCGGTCCGAGGCCGAGACGGACACGGTGCACCGCCTGTTCTGGTTCCTGGAAGCCTACGCCGTCACCCACTTCAACGATGAAGAGAAGCTGATGCAGCAGCTCGGCTACCCCGACTACCTGGCGCACCGCAAGCAGCACCAGGAGTTCACCGGCGAGGTGGGAAGGATCAAGGAGCGCCTCAGGCTCGAGGGGCCGACCCAAAGCCTGGTGTCCGGCATGACCATGTACATAGCCGGCTGGCTGGTCCAGCACATCTCCGGCATGGACCGCGCCATCGGGCGCTTCGTGAACCAGCCTCAGTACTGACGCCCCGGCGCCCGGCGGCGCCTCCCGTCGGGGGCGCGGCAACCTGCCTGACGGCCCGGTTAGCGGGTACCAAGGTCCGGGTGTCGCCCGAATACTATATCCTGCGCCGACCTGAGTCAACAGGATATCGAAAAGCAGTATCCCGAAGAGCCCTCGCCCCCCTGGCGCTTGGCGCCCCGGGCCCCCCTGGCAAATCCCCCGGCAGATGATAAATTTCCACAATACCCCCCTGCACCGGTCAGGCCGTTTCCCTTTGCCCGGATCCGGCCGCCAAAGGAAAATCCCGTGCGAGCAAGGCTCCTGCTCGTCGCCCTTTCCCTGCACGCCGCCATCCGGCCGGCGCGCGCTGCGGAGCACGGGGCCGCCCGGCTGGTACCTGCCGGTCCGAGCCGCTCGGGGGGGTGCTGCTCGTGCAGGGGAACTTCTATCTGGCGGAGCGGGTCTTCCGGGAGGAGCTGGCGCGCCCCCCCCGCTCCGGTCGGGCGCTCTACGGACTCTGGGCGAGCCCGCGGGGAGAGGGGAGAGACTACGAGGCGTGGCCGGTGCGGCAGGAATGCCAGGGAGCCTGGAGCGATGCGGACGGGGAGCCGGACCGAAGGAGCCTGTGGCGGCCCCCCCCCGAACCGGAGCGTGCCGTGCACCGTCCACGGCTCTGCTCGACCCGAGGAGCGTCAATCGGCTCACTTGAAGGTGAGCTGGATGGTCTGGGAGGCCTGCTTCAGCTCGAAGGCCGCGTCGGCGAAGCTGGGCGGTCCCATCATGCCGCGCGCCCCGTTGGAGGCGGCGGTCGGCTCCACGGGCCAGCCGAAGAAGCTCAAGTCCAGCCTGCCGTTGTTGTTTTCGTCCTGGTAGGCCGCGGCCGCATAGGTGCCGCGCTGCAGCCCGGTGAAGCTGATTTCCGCCTCGGACCCGGCGACCGGCGCCGACCGGTGGGCGACCGCCTTCCCGGGCTGGGTCGGAAAACCGGCGGGCTCCTTCCAGAGCATGACCCGCACGGTCCCGACCCCGGCGCGCAGGCCGGAGAGTTTCACGACCAGCGTTTCGGCGCCGGCCGGGCCGCTGTGGCAAAGAAGCGCCGAGATCAGGAGTAGGCAGGGTGCGCAGTAGTTCATGGGAGGTGCCTTTCGAAGTGGTGGGAGCCAGGGCTTTTTGTAGCATATCCGCGCCACCTTGGCGACCTTTTTCACCCCCCCGGACAAGCCGCACCCCCCGGGCGCCCTCCCTGGCCTTCCCGCGCTAGCGCTCCAGGGAGGCGTAGCGGCTCTGTCCCCCCCGCCTGAGCAGCAGGAGCAGGGGGTAGCCCCTTTTGGCGGCGCCCAGGGCGTGGTTGTAGTCCGAAAGGTTCCTGACCGGATTGCGGTTCACCTCGACGATCAGGTCGCCCGCCTGGACCCCGGCCTCGTCGGCGCTCCCTCCCTGCTCGACCTCCGTCACCAGGACCCCCGACTGCTCGCTGATCCCCGTCTGCTGGCGCAGCCCCTCGGTCAGGGTGTCCACCTTCATCCCGAGGCTCTGCGACGGCGCCTCGGCTTCCGATCGGACCTCCGCCTTCTGCTCGCTCAGCTCCGCGATCCTCACCGTGGCCTGGACCTCCTTGCCGTCGCGCACCAGGACGACCGCTACCCTCTTGCCGACCGGTGTCTCCGCGACCAGGCGCGGCAGGTCGTTGGCGTTTTTCAGGGTGCGGCCGCCGTAGGCCACGACGATGTCCCCCTGCCTGATGCCGGCGCTGGCGGCCGGCCCTCCCGGCTCCAGGTCCCCGACCAGCGCGCCGCGCGGCTCCCTGAGGCCGAAGGACTGGGCGATTTCCGGGGTGACGCTCTGGACGCTCACCCCGATGTAGCCCCGGACCACCCTCCCCTTGTCCCGCAGCTGGGCGATCACGGGCCTCGCCAGGGCGCTGGGAATCGCGAAGCCGATCCCCTGCCCCCCGGAGACGATCGCCGTGTTGATGCCGACCACCTCGCCCCTGAGGTTCACCAGCGGCCCCCCGGAGTTGCCCGGGTTGATCGGGGCGTCGGTCTGCAGGAAGTTGTCGTAGGGGCCGGAGCCGAGCACCCTGCCGGTCGCGGAGATGATCCCCTGGGTCACCGTGTGCTCCAGGCCGAAGGGGTTGCCGACCGAGAGCACCCAGTCCCCGACCCGCACCTTCTCGGAGTCCCCCAGGGGGAGCACCGGGAGGTTCTCGAAGAGCGAGGAGATCTTCAGGAGGGCCAGGTCGGTCTTGGGGTCGCGCCCCACGACCTTCGCCTTCAGCTCCCGGCCGTCGGAGATCTTCACCTTGATCTCGTCGGACCCCTCCACCATGTGGTTGTTGGTGATGATGAAGCCGTCCTTGCTGATGATGAAGCCGGAGCCGAGGCTCTGCTGCTTCATCTCCCGGTCCGGCATATCCTCGTGGAACGGCTTGGACGGCTCGCCCAGGGCGTTGTCGTCCTCGGAGCCGAAGAAGTGGCGGAAGGGGTTACCGGGGACCTTCACCGTCGAGGTTGAGCTGATGTTCACCACCGCCGGGGTCACCCGTGCGGCGAGGTCGGCAAACGACTTGGGAAAGCCTACGGTCTGGGAACTCCCTTTGCTTTCGCAGCCGAAGGGTATCACGAAGAACAAGGTGAGCAGCAGCACCAGCGCGCCGGGCTTGAGCCATCGCCAAACGGTCATATCCCTCTCCTCACCCTTGAAGTGGTAGTGGTCATTAACCTAAAAATAGTCTTGGGGGGGTCTAATGTCAAGAAAGCAGCTGGGGTGCCGGAGGGCCCCGACGGCCGCGCAGGCTGCCGAGGAGGTGGCCGGCCTGGAGAAGTTGGCGGGAATTGCGGGCTGGGGCGAGGAAGGAAGCGGGGCGGCGCATCCTGCGGCCAGGGCTCTCCCCTCACGGCACCCCGAGGATCCACCCCTTCAGACTGGAGGCAGGTGTTGCGGCACCGGAATAGTCGATGCCGATATACCGTTCAAACATTGGGTCGCAGATGTTTTCCAAGGTTTCTTCAGGGATCGCTGTTTCATTTCTTCTCATCACCAGCAACCTCATCGGCAAAAAAGTTGCTGCATTCCTGGTGTAAGCGCTCCAGTATGACCACCCCTACAGCATCGTCGTATTTGGCAATATCCTCCAGGATTTTGAGAGCACCCATTGCTCCAGCGTAGTAGATGCGAAGCCACTGTCGTTCATCCACGTCGTTCGGAATTATCCCCAAGAAGAAGGTAGTGGTTACGTGATGGCATAGATGCTGCTGTTCGGAGTCCACCGAATCTGAACATGAAATGCCACCTTGAGAAGGTTCCTGATCTTTTCCATTACGGGGAA